>ERZ802830.2287-NODE-2287-length-17555-cov-8.87451_pt1 | contig 17555 bp, 15 predicted proteins | sample MGYA00345654_ERZ802830 | MGnify/ENA primary metagenome ERZ802830 (study PRJEB30503, sample SAMEA104212375) | marine metagenome | biome: Westerlies Biome; feature: [SRF] surface water layer (ENVO:00010504) within the epipelagic zone...; material: water...
GAAATCCCAGCTTTGCGACACGCACTCACAACGTCCAAACCATCATGCAAATGAACATCAATCTCGCGTAACAACTTCAATACATCTTCATCAGAATAACGCTTCCGGACCATGTTTCCTTACTCCCTTTACCAAAACATACTGGCACAGTTCTAGGGGGCTAAGACACAAAAACCATTTAAAGTGCGCCAAATTTTTCCTCTATGCAGTTTCAAAATTTAAAATCTCGTTACACTAGTTTTTGATAATATTGTGAATTTATGTTAGAAATCAGAAACCAATTGATTACGAGTAGAAAGGAGTACAGGTAGGATGCGATTTTTAAAGCTAAGAGCTTTCATTTTTTGGTCTCTCTATCTACTTGGCGTTGGTTCATTAGCAGCTGAGACACTTTTTAATTCCGAGTGGACTAATCCGGACGGAAGTAAGAGCCAAACCACAGTTGTTTTTTATGAAGATATAGGTTTCGAGGGAAAAGTTGGATATTACTCAGGGTCTAAGCGGAATAGATTTATAGGGAAATACTCTTCAAACTATACTGTTTTTGAAGGCTATTGGGTTCAGGACGACAGTAGCGAAAAATGTTCATATACAGTGGACGGCAGCCCCTATTTCGGTCGCGTATTTTTTAGATCGAATAACGGCAAAGAGTTTGAGGGATTGTGGAGCTATTGCAACTCAATACCGAATTTACGGTGGCAAGGCTGGCGTGCCCCGGCGAACGAAATAATTCCACTGCCTTTAAAGCCAAATGGAAATACTAATATCGAAGTACAAATAGCCCTTAATTTTTTCGGATATAATGCAGGAAATCCTGATGGTTTATTCGGAGCGAAAACTAAAAACGCCATTGCTAAACTTCAAATATGCTGGGAGGCAGTGGATCCGTATTTGACTATGATCCCAGCAACAGATGAATTAGGAGTGCTTTCAGAGTATCAGAGAAAAGTACTCATACGAGAATTATACGCAGCGCAGAGCGTTGGGCTGAACAGGTCCAATTGTTCTTGGTTTCAAGAAATGATGTCCAGCTCTGCGCAATTGGAGCTTGAAGCCACAAATGTAACCAAGGATGGTTTCTGTAATTATGGCGATCATTTAGTCGAACCAGTATTCTACTGCACAATTCAAAATACAAAACGCATTAAAATTTGTGAAGCTGAAGATGAAAATGGTCAGTGGAATTCTCTCCAGTATTCATTCGGGATTATAAATGGCAAACCAGAACTAGAATTAGTGTCTGAAATTTCATCTGTCTATGTACCTGGAGTAGTTGGTAAAACCTCAATTGAACAAATGCGGCCCACTTGTACCGATCCAGATGGTGCTCCTTGTGAAACTAATCATACAATGAACTATGATTTTAATGACACCTATAACCAATTTATATTTTTAAATGGAAATTTTGAATATTTGATTAATGCTTCTTCATGGCTTGGTTCGAAATTTCGGGCTTATGAAGGCGGAATTGTTGTAAATAAAATTAATCAAGCATTACCTTTATATCATCCTAACTATCGTAGAACCCTAACGATCCTTGAGTGCGATGAGGGTTCTGTTAAAAACACTGTCTGGGATGGCTTATATGTTGATAAAACAATTAACGACCAGGGTTTATGCTGGGTTGATATGGGAGATGAAAGTGCCAGTTGGCAACAATGCTTACCATAGTTTTTGCGCTAATAGGTTCTCTATCCGTTTAACCCTCTGTGGATTGCAGTAACGCTAAAATACTAACTTATAATATTTTAATATTATCAAACGAAGTATTCAGAGCGAAAATGAGCTGATGGTCTTTCTTAGCTAATCCAGCGGATTGATTTCGCTTTACAATTTGGATATGATTTTTGTCTATCTTCATTTGCAAATTATACTTAGTCTCATCAAAATCCACATAGACTACTACTTGGCTTTTGAACGGATACCAATCAGCGTAATTTTCTTCATCACGGGTATTTGGGGCTGCCATTAAAATTTCATTAAAAGTAAATACAACTTCGTCTAGCTGATCGAAGACAATGTGTAATTCAGCAGCTACTTTATTTTTGTGATTTATGATTTGTGATTGTATCTCGCTAGCTGTTTCAAATTTATTATAAACAACTACTTGCAGTGATTTAACTTCTTCGGATTTTACGAATTCTCCCAATGGCGCTTCATCAGAAAATTTGTTTTTTGAAGCATCGGTTTGTATATTTTGAATTCTTTCAACAAGTTCACAGAACTTTTGTTCGAAATTTAATATCATACTTACCAAATAAAAACTCTAAATTCACGTCTTTAGCTTAACTTAAACCTGAATCGTTACTTAAAAGTAGTCAACCAAAATCCGTTTATATTTGGTCAAAGTCATTTATTTTTTTTAATCGGAGCCCAAGTATCGCGTTCACCGAGTTAACCACTTAACTTATAAAAATCTGATCTGAAATCAGCGCTAGCCGAGGTTACGATCAATGTCTGGCTCAGCCAATATAATCAAATTAGGTTTCATAACGCATTAAAAATGAAACTGCCAGAACCAGAAACCCTATTAGAGAAAACCAAAATTATTGAGCAAATAAAGAGGATCATACAAATTATGAATATTTGAACGACAAATCAGATTTTTTGTTCAAATACATTTTTTATTAGAATGTTTGTTAGGTTAGGGCAGGTTTGTATCATTTAAGTCTTTTAACATGACATAAGCACAGGCATTTACCAGACAAAAGATGGCCATCAATTGAGTGCATAGCCTCTTCCTATTTTTATGTAATTATTAACCTAAAATATAGAAACTAAACACCTTCTAGAAACATGACTTTTTTGTGTGAACGTCCCAGCATAAGCGGGTCAGATTTTGTGAGTGGTAAAAGAAGTCATTGAATTTCCATCTTACCAACTGACGCCAAACCCTTAGAACCAAGCGTGGAACTAAACACATTTGAAAGAACGATTTCTGCTTTCTGCCGTCTCTTTAAAATTACATTTCCAACCGTCTGAGGACTATTGTTTATCCAAGCAGAGGGCGTTTTAAACTGTATAGTATCTATTAAATCATTGTAAAATAGAACTGTAACAAGGTTAATTTCTAATGATGCGGAGGAATCCATTTCTTTTACTTCAGCCTCCATTTCAGCAAACCTACTTTTTTCAATAATTGCTACTAACTCAAACTCAGTCGCACTATTTTGACGAACGGCAAGTCCTGTGGGTGAATTTCCAATTAAACTTTGGCCATAAGGAACTAGTGGGGCCTCGGTTGAAAATTTCACAAAGTCATCCATTTCTTTGCTCGTGCATATTGCTTCAGAAACCACTTCATAGTATTTACTCGCGATTTCCATAATCTTATAAATATTTTCCTCGCAATCGCTAACTTCAATAAGAACCTGCCCCGGCGTAACTAGCGCAACGTTGTTTTCAATTACTTCCAACATATCAGCAGAATATACATCGTAAACTGAGTTTACTTTACAACCTGATAGCGTAAAAAGTCCTGACATAAGTAATGCTATATAAGTTTTTTGTAGTAACATTTCCGTCCCCCAAAACTTTCTGAACAGTTCATAGCTACGTGCTTTTATAAGAAAGCAATTTAGAGATGCGCAACCTTATCACTACGCAAGCATTTTCAACAGTACTCAAAATAAGACTACGAAGGCATTATTCTGAGTGGGATAACTCCTTTTACAACTAGGCCATCCCTATCTCATTCGACCGTCCCATGTACCACCATCAGTACTACGGCAATTCACCCAATTTCCACTAAATTGGTACTCAGTTTCCAAATAACCACTTATAGACCCGTAACAGCTAGTGGTATAACCACTTCTAGTTGTAGCAGTTTGCGGGCAATTACAATTTCCAGTTCGGGCCCACCAACCTTCGTAATAATTTCCACGCGGAGACATTACTATAATACCATCCTGTTCATCGTTGTAATATGCAATAAAAGTGTTACTGCTATCCACTCTAGCAGTCACGGGGCCCCAAGTCGTGTCCCAAGTATCTGCAAAGGCACCGGCCGTAGCTGACAGGACAAAAAATATGGTCGGAATAAAACTACAAATTTTCACTTTCTCTCTCCATTTGTTTAGAACGATGTTACCATTTTCCGATAATTCGAGTATTCCTTAATTTACAGGTTTAGTAATTTGTGTCTACGATATAGATGTTAAGCTATCGCAAAGGTTTATCTTTTTTCCTTCCACTGGACTGTTTGCAAATTATCAGTGCTGGTGATCAATATCACGTGTAAAAAAGCTACCTAAGCTCAGTAAATTGATGTCACACTATCTTAAACATTTCCAAACATTTCGTGTGAGACATTTTTAAGATTTTTTATTCGGATTCAAACGATATACGAGTGAACTCAAACTGGATTTGACTTTTCTCTTTGAAAGAACGAACGGCGGTAACTAACTTTATCAGGTGATTTGGCGCTCTTTTGTGGAGTAGTGTTGCGGAAAGATAGCTCAGATTCAACAGAGCCGCGAAGCGTTACGAAAGGAGTAAGCAACACATCGCTTATTCTGATAGTCTTATGCTTTTAATGCCATGTCGTTTTTTAGATTTAAGTGACCGAAGTAAAGAGAAATAAAATTAAAACGGATTAATGCCGCATAGGCAAGGATTTCAGACGATTGTTCTTTGTCTGTCGAGTTCCTCATAACTAGTTGTAACGCAAAATATTTTTAATAAAGTTAAATTAGCTTGGCTCATTCAAATTAAGAAATCGATTGTCACTCGTAAAATTTATATCATCTAAGCCCTTGTTATCAAATGGATTTTCAACATTATCCTGTATCGTACTTAACATAGAAAGTACAAAACTGTAGAGAACCGCTATCAAGTACCCTATAAACACTAATTCGCCATTAAATGAGGCAAAATAAGGTGCAAATATTATTGGGAACAAATTTAAGAATACTTTGCTATATGCCCTAAGACCTTTGGGCGTCCTATATTCCGAAATTTTACTTAGTATTTCATAACTTTGCATTATTTGATTCAGGCAGTTACACGCAAAGACATGCATATCATGTAGGCTTTTATCCAAGAACCGTTTGTTTTTTCTAGAAATTTCTTCGAAAGATTTATAAATTTTAGCTTTACGTTGTAAACAATTTTTTTCGTTGGTTAAGTCATCTTCAACAGTCTTTAGAAGATGCATAATGGAAATTCGAATCTCCTCAGAATAATGAATGTCTAAATCTTTGGATAAGTGGATTTTATGGGCAAGGTATAAAGAAACGAGTTGTGAGTTCAAAACCCCGTACTCATTAAGTGCTTGATCTCGCCTTTGGAACGAAGCGTTGATAGTGAATACTAAGGGGAATACAACAGCAATTCCAATCAGTGAAGCAGGCATCTCGCAAGTGAACGAAAAATAACCACAAAAAAATGTAGCTATCACTGAGACGATACTGATCACGATAGTTCTTAAATTGATTACATAAACGAAGTGTTTAATTGCTTCCATGTTGCCACCTTCCAATATAAAGTTTAGATACAACGTCCCAACTCATAGTACAAATCTACTAAAGGAAATTATTACAGTTTAACCAAGATGCCATCGAAAACCTAAGCAAAAAAGTTCTAATGAAGTTGTTCAAAAAGTCTTTTTGTGTTAAAATTATTGCATAGGTTGAGATAGTTTATTGGATGCCTTTAAATCGTAGAGATAGAATGAATATGTTGAAAGAACGCGCGCACGCATCAAGAATGCTTATAGGAATGTCAATTACGGCTTTTGTGATATCGACAAGTGTATCTTGGGCTAGTAATGATTTGTTCAAGACCCTTGCTAATGAACTGCTAAAGGCCGTTGAAGAAGAATTTGAAGAGGAACCTCAAAAAAAATCGGCGCCTTCAACGGGCACTCCCGTAAAAGTAAACTCTCGAGAGGTGGTGAAACAAATCCAAGAGGGTTTGAACTGGTTCGGTTACCCAGCCGGAACGCCAGATGGTTTAGCAGGAAAAAAAACGCGCAACGCAATAACAGAATTACAAAGGTGCTGGCAAGCAGCGGATCCAGAGCATCAACTCATTCCAAAAATTGAAAAATTCGGCAGCTTGTCAAGCAATGAGCTTAAATTTTTCAAAACCCACTATTATGAAACTTCCACGATGAAGCCTCAAATTTATTTTGATAAGTATAACACATCTGGCTTCACGGCATGCGAATATTTTGAAGAGTTAATTCTAGAAGTCACGGGTGATAGTGCTTATGAAAGCGGGCTGCCCCCAGGACAATGTTATGCCGAAGGAGATAAAACGGAACCTCTATTTTACTGCACGTTTTCAGGAGGAAAAAAAGAAGTTTCTGTATGTGAAGAGTTAGACGAGGATGCTGAAAGCGAAGAGGACAGAAATACGCTTTCATATAATTTTGGAAGATATAACTCTGATCCAGAAATGTATCTTTCTGAAAAAATTGAATACGTTTTTCGTCCAGCCGAAAACTATACGCCCAATAATGTTCCGATGGATACAAGTAACGAGTTCGTGTTCTCTAACAGTGGCACAAGGTATGTCATAACTGCGGATACATGGATGCACTCGAAAGGAAGAGGATTAGATGGTTCACTTACAGTGCTTAACAGCGAAAAAGTCTTAGCAAAACTTATTTGTGATGAAGGGTCAATTGTAGATAATTCCTGGGATGGCTACACGCATGCTAAATTGAACCAACGAAAAGAAAGCAGTGCTATATGCGAAGGTAAATACATCGGCTATGCATTGAAAAATGATGTCTTTTCTTGGTTGCCAGAGGCCGATGCGGGATATCCTTGGTCAGAGTTAATGAAGTTGAATTCCTCCGGCTCATTACATTTATCTGTGAAAGGTTCCGAGGACGCTAGATATAAATTAGCTGGCTTTGCCCAGTCTATGGCGCTTACAAATATGAATGACGCTAACATCAATAAAGGTGGTCCAACTTTGGAGGAATGTTTTGGAGATTGGTGTTCAGTTTGCGACACTTGGCCGGGAACCGACCAAGTAAGATGCTATACAATTCATGATGCCAATCGAAGCGGATTAATGCTAGCTTTTGATAGTTTAGGGAGAGCGGCTATCCACGAAGAATGCTATCCCAAATTATCATACCCCTGCTCGTTTGCAGGTCGTTCTGGCGACAGTATTCTAGTGGAAATGCAACTATTTGAACATGGTGGTTCATCCGCCAAAATATATAGCACTGGTGTAAATAAATGGGATTTAAGTTGCTACTAATGCACACAGCACTTTTTAAAAACGGTTGATAATGGCTCCAATCTAATCTGATTTCTCAATCTAGATTAGAATTGTTATGTCAAAAATTATTATTAAAGTTTAAATAATTAACCGTTACAAAACTTGGAATGGAAAAACAAAGTAATCGATAGGTGTCTTTTGCTCTGTACTTTCATGCTTAAAAAAGTTCAGGCTTACGCAGATTGGACATTTTAGTTTTTATAAATTCAGCTTCATATTTAATTTGAGGATATCAACAATCTGACAAATTAGGTGCATCTCTTTTAGAAGGCTTTGAGCATCATCAATAAAGTTTTCTGGCTCAGTAATTGGTCCTGGTTCAAAAATCGGTTTCCGCAATGGTATAATGATTAGCAAATGATTGTCCTCGAAACAGAGCTGAATTTCGGCCTTATCAAAGATATCAGCTAAATCTAACAAACGTTCCATAAAACTTACAGTTAGCAGATACCGCGCTTCAATCTGATCGGTTGAATACACCTCAAAAATTTCTTCGAATTTTGGATCTTCTAATTTTATATTTTCCAAGCCAGAAAATTTATTTCCAAACCAATTGGTAACGGACCCTCTATCTTGTTTAATGATGGTTTTTCCAGTGAAGTTCTTGTTCATACTAAGGTTTATAACTAGGCCATTGAAAACAGTTACCAAACGGCTCCTTTTTCCACGATATTTCCATTTTTGAAGATGCGTTTCAAAGAGCTGAAGCTGAACTCCCTTATACTTCCCAGTGATCTGATCTTCGTTAGTCTCTACACTAAATGCAGGTATCAACCCGCTTTTTTCAAATTTCTTAACTTGCGACGGAACCTCTGTAGAAAATTTGAAATCACCAATAAACCCCAAAATTTGTGGAAAAATTTTCTCTTTAATTGAGTTTTGATAAACTAAAATTGAGCGTTTTATGTACCAGAAAATAGCACCGAATGATAGCGCTGCAAAAATGACTCCTAGACCATTGGGCTCGTCATGTTCATTTAATTCCCAAATAGTTAGGTTTATTCCTATAATTGGGATGATAAAAAAAAATGGTGTCAACCAAAGAAGTTTATTTCTGGCAGCAGTCGCTGCGGTGACCCTCTTTTGCTCAAAATCATCTACTAGATTTTTCAATTTTGCGTTGTAATGATCTGAAAAGCCTTTGTCCCATGCGCCCAATTCTTCATAATTCGGCAACAGCTTATCTGATTTAAGAACGTCACGATTATAGAGCCGAAAAACTTGCCCCAGACCCAAATCACCAGGTTTTCTACTACCGAAAAGCGAAAACATCACAGTATATTCCTTTAGCCAAGGATGGAAGACGCATCAATTGGTGCTTTAGATGCTTCGTCAGCTTCATAAAAGGGCATCACGGAAGCGTTCGCATATTGCGCCAAAAAACTCCCTGGAAAAATCTCTATTGAATTATTCAACTGCCCAACCGCAGAGTTGTAGAACCGTCTTGCTGCAGCAATCTTGGTCTCAACCTCATTATATGATAATTGCACTTGTTGCATGGTTTGATCAGATTTTAAGTCTGGGTAGGCTTCAACAGAAATCATGAGTTGCCCCATCTGAGCATCCAACGCACTTGCAACTGCCATGTGTTCTTTTACTGCCGCAGAGTCATTACTATCATAATCTTTATCGGTTTTAGTTCGAAGTTCCGTGACGGAAGAAATTAATTCTTTTTCATGCTCCATAAATTTCTTAGCTATTTCTAAAATATTTGGTATCAGATTACTTCTATTTTTTAGTTGAACATCTATCCCTGCAAGTGCTTCATAGACTTTGTTCTTATTTTTTATAATTCTAGCGTATAGCAAATATAAAAGCAAAGTTACAGTGACCGCTACAATTATCAATATAGTACCGTTATCCATTTTGAAAGCCTTTGAAATTCATTGGGATTTAGGTTTGATTTTGCACCCTAACGCGAGAAATTTATGGAACAAATAGAAGAAAATTGCAAATTTTATTTTGTTATTTACGGTTCAACTCAAATCAATTGAGACTGTGCCCAAGGCAATCGGAGGAGGCGGATGTAGGGCGTGACGGCTTCAATGATACGCACACGGTTAGGATTTTATTTGTCTGCTTAAAGAAATGCGAAACGTTTCCAAAGGGAAGCATTGAAACGCTTTTTTCATATGCTGTTTGTTGCAGAAGACTAAGTGCGATCCACAGCCGCTAAGCAAGCTTTCTGTTCCAATTAATAACCTGTATTAAAGTTAAGACATACGAAATGCTTAGCTGTAGAATTGCACATTTAAAAACTTCCGACTATTTTATGGAGCCAAAAGAGCTATTGTTGTTCGATACCGCTATTTTCTTGGAACTTTCAAAAACTGCTTCTAGGGTTTTCTAAAAATTCAATTAATATTTCTAATACTAGGCGCTTTTTTGGTCCCATTCGTGTAAATTTGGGGTGCTCCAAATTTCTGGTGTTCAACCGCAGTATATGATTTTATCAAATCATGATGAGCGCTTTGAAAGGGCACGAACCAAAAAACACAAGGATCAAGGTTGGAGATGTGGTGGAAAATTCTCTCAGATTTAACAGATGAAAGTGGCGGTACTTGGAACAGGTAGGGCCCTTCCGGCTCACTCACGCGATAGTTTCCAAATTGATTTGGATCTGAAAACAGGAAATCGCGTTTCCTCCTCAAGGGTAAACAGACGTTTTATCTGTCGTGAAGAAACTCAAATCGATTTGGCTAGAACCGCCAGCCTAGCCGCGCTTGAATCCGCCAAGCAAAAACCGAGTGACTTAGACTTAATTATTTCAGGGGCCTCGGTGCCTTATCAACCGATTCCAGCGACCGCACCGTTGATTATGCGTTCTTTAGGAATACCCGATGGCGTAGCGGCTGCGTTTGACGTAAACAGCACCTGCTTGAGCTTTATTAGCGCTTTAGAAATAGCGGGGCTTATGATAAATAATGGGACAGTTAGACGGGCTCTTGTCGTTTCTTCGGAAATTGCATCGCGTGCCTTGCCTTGGGAAAAGCAGCCAGAAGTTGCTGCGCTTTTTGGGGATGGAGCTGGAGCATTTGTTCTAGGTCCAGCTCATACAGCGTCACCTAGTGCTATCAAAGCAGTTCGCTTACGCAGCTATCCTTCTGTTTTTGAAGCTTGCGGTATAGGATCAGGTGGTACTAAATACGATTTCGACACGGAACATGATGCCTTTGTTGCCAACTCCAAATTTACGATGGATGGAAAAGTGCTTTTTCGATTGACCGCCCAGAAGTTCAACCAGTTTGTAAATGATCTTCTTGAGCAGGCTGGGTGGAAGCAGTCTGATGTCGACCTTGTAGTGCCTCACCAAGCAAGTCCTGCGGCTTTGGATCACTTGATCCGCTTAACCGGGTTTGATCGCACTCAAGTAGTTAGCATCGTCGAAGACTATGGCAACCAGATTGCAGCATCTATCCCTTTTACCTTCGACATCGCCAGCGAGCGAAACCTTTTGACCCTAGGTCGTAAAGTGCTGCTTTTAGGAACCTCAGCTGGCGTCAGCTTCGGCGGTGCAGCACTGGTAATCTAGCATGTCAGGACAAGTTTTGGTGACGGGGGCAACGGGATTTCTAGGACGCGCTGTCGTAATGCGTCTTGGATCTAAGGGCATCGGCCAGGGCCGCGATAGCGAGCGTTTGGAAGAAATTAGAAAACTAGGAATACCAGCGGTTAGTTGGAACCTACCAGACAGAGCACCTCCTGACCCATTACTGAATAATATCTCTGCTATCGTTCACTGCGCTGGACTATCTGCCCCCTTTGGCCCACGACAGGCGTTTTTAAAGGCAAATGTTCTGGGGACAAAAGCAGTATTGGATTTCGCACGACGTCAAGCTGTCTCACGTCTGGTTTTTATATCGAGCCCGTCAATCTATTTTACTTTGGCAGATCAGCTCAATGTGAACGAAGATATGACTTTACCACTTCCCTTCAACGCTTATGCTGAAAGTAAAGTCTTAGCAGAAAGGCTGGTGCGTTCGGCAAACGAGATAGATTCGATTATACTGCGACCGCGTGGCATCTACGGGCCAGACGATAATGCGCTTTTGCCACGATTGCTTCGCATTGCGCAGGCTCGCGCACTACCAAGACTTCGCAAAGGGAGAGCCAGAATTGACCTAACATTTGTGGAAGACGTTGTTGATGCCGTTTTGGCTGCCCTTGGTACGGGACCGGCGAACAGGCACCAAGTGTTTAATATATCTGGAGGGGAAGCGATCCCGATCCAACATATCGCCGAAGAAGTTTGCAAGCGGGCCGGAATACACCTGAGATGGCGTGATACGCCTCTTGGTCCTGCTATGTTTGTAGCCAGAGCTCTAGAAATAGTTGCGCGGTGCCGCCCTCAACAGCCTGAGCCGATGGTGACAAGATACGCTCTTGGTTTGTTTGCTTTCGAGCAGAGCCTCGATATCACACGAGTTCAGAACACATTAGGTTGGTCGCCTAAGGTTTGCTTCTCTGATGGGCTTGACCTTACTTTTTCGATGCGCAAGCGCACATGAAACCTGTTTTTGCCAATAGTGCTTGGGTCAAGGCTCCTGAAAAGCTAATTTTACGAGGAGGTAGATGGAAACAACGCTACCTAAGGGTGCGATATGGATTTTTTATTCACCCAAAGGTCGGTCCCATTTTAATTGACACAGGATATACCAGTCACGGTCTATCGGCACCAGGGCGCAGCGCTTGGTTACGCGCTTATGGGCATCTTTTGTCTCCAAAACTAAATCTGGGTGCACAACCGGCTTCGTTTCTCAAACGGTTTGGGCTAGCTCCAAAAGATATCAAAGGGATTATCATCACCCACTTTCACGCCGATCATGTGTCAGGTCTTGCTGGGTTTCCGAATGCGCGCCTGATCGCCAGCGGGGTTGGCTATTCAAATTTGCAAAAGAACAGTTCATTGAAAAATATCCGGCACGGAATCTTTCCCGAATTGTTACCATTCAACTTTAGTGCACGTCTTGAGCCAATCGAAGATCACCCCCGCGCGGCGGTACGCCAATTGCCGGATAGCTATGATATCTTTAAGGATGGCAGCGTAATGGCTGTCCCGTTGCCAGGCCATGCTCAAGGCCATTTTGGCGTCTTGTTCACACAGAACAAAACGCCACTCCTTTATGCTACTGACACTCAATGGTTAATCGACGCGCTACAACCCTCTGCGCGGCCACAACTATTTCCAAAGCTGATTTCGGAAGACTACGGAGCCTTGTGCCAAAGCGCGGATCAGGTAGCTACATTTCATAATTCTGGCGGTGCGGTCATGCTGTGTCACGATGATTCATCAACCCAATTTGATGTCGAAGAAGGCGCTCAGCCATGATCCTAACACTTCAAGCTTTTCATAGCTTTGCAACCACCTACCGACTCGGGCGTCCAAGCATGGGGCGGGCTAAATTTGAACGCCTACAGGCCCGCGCTTTAAAACGTTGGCTGACGCGGTCAGCTCCTAAGGCGTCCGCCTTTACTGGAGCCTCAGATAGACTTTCTGAGTTCCCAGTGATGGACAAAGCAAAACTCATGTCTGATTTTTCTAGCTATAACACGCTGGGCATAACTGCTGAACAGGTCCGTACCGCAATGACTCACAATTTTCGCGTTGGAACATTGAATGTGGGCGCCAGCACTGGAACAAGTGGTAATCGGGGGTTTTTTGTCATTTCGAATGCAGAAAGGTTTCGTTGGTTGGGCAGTATTCTCGCCAAAGCAATTCCCGATATCCTTTGGCAAAATCAAAGAGTGGCAATTATTCTGCCCCAAACAACCAACCTTTATGACAGTGCGAATTCTTTCCGGCAGATCCAATTGCAGTTCTTTGATCTAACGGAGGGACCAGTCATTTGGCAAAGTCGCTTGGAAGCGTTCAATCCGACGGTCATTGTTGCTCCTCCAAAAATACTGCGTCATATTGCAGAGCAGAAATTCCAACTTCAGCCAGTTCGAATTTTTTCTACTGCTGAAACGTTAGATTCTATAGATAGTTCTGCAATCATGGCGGCCTTCGGAACTCAGCTTGAGCAAATCTACATGGCCACTGAAGGACTATTAGGCGTTACTTGCCGCCACGGTATCCTTCATTTGGCTGAGGATTCCGTCTATTTTGAATTTGAGTGTGTCGGGGACGGGCTTGTTTCGCCGATAATTTCAACCTTCCGACGAGACATGCAAATACTGCTCCGCTACAAAATGAACGATCTTCTTCGGCTTGCCCCTGAACCATGTTCCTGTGGCTCGCCACTCCAAGCCGTTACCGAGATAGCAGGGCGTATAGATGATTGCTTTTATCTCTCAAATTGCGTCGAGCGAGGACTTATTACCCCAGATATATTGCGTAATACAGTTCTTTTGGCCGATACTCGCATCACCGACTTCAGGCTTGTTCAAACTGGGATGTCTGAAATTACACTAACGCTCCCACACTCTGTTCCCTTCGCCGCTGGCTTGGCTGCTAAGAATGATTTACACAGGCTCTTAACCAATCGCGATTTGCACGCTGTCATTACACTAGTGCATCAGCCTTTGCATTTGGATCTAACGCGAAAACTTAGGCGGGTTGAACGACGTTGGGACCCATCGGGCAAAAGGGAATGACGCAAGCCTGTTCTCGTCTTCGTACCTTCGTTGAAACCTTTGGTCGTAATCAGACTGAGGATCTGATCGCAAATCTACAAACAAGCGTACTGCAGCTTGACTTGGCCGGGTTGAGCGTTCCCATAACGGTGAATGAGGGAGGCAAAACAGGCAATTGCTACATCTGCAATCCGGTAACCGGATATATAGATTACGCCATCGACGAGACCCGCAATTTTGTAGCTAAACCACTTTTACAAAACGCATTAATTGCGTTGATCCGCGCTGTATCACCGCTAATGAAAGCCACAGAACTGGACCGTGCGGTACATGTAAATAATTGGTTGTTTTCAACCAACCCAGCCCCACAGATCGATCGTCAAACAGCTATTGAGCTTCGTGATAACTTAACCACGCACTATCCCAGTCATACAATTGTTCTGCGTTCGCTTAACACCTATGCTGACAGCGCGACAATGGAAGCGTTGCAGGCTGAAGGATTTCGGCTCGTTCCGTCGCGCCAGATTTATCTATTCGATGGGCGCAGGTCTCAAAAGCTGAGCAGAGATCTAAAAGCAGATCAGCGCTTGCTTGGAGCCACGCCGCACACGCTGGTGCAAAATACTGACTTTCGACCTAGAGATTACGCTCGGTGCGCTGAACTGTATCGCTTGCTTTATCTAAAGAAATATTCGTTGCTTAACCCGCAATACAGTGAAGCCTTCATTGCAGAAATGCACCGAAACGGCTTAATTCAGCTTGAGGGTTTGCGCGCTGATGACGGCTGTCTTGTCGCCTTTGGTGGGCGATTTGAGTATGAAGATACTCTTACGCAACCGTTGATCGGCTATGACACCAGGCGCCCACAAAAAGAGGGTCTTTACCGACTGATAACCGCCTTGGCGCAGAAACACGCTCAAAAAAATAATCTACTTTTCAATATGAGCGCTGGCGCAGCGAGCTTTAAACGCAATCGCCAGGCCAAATCCGCCATCGAGTTCAGTGCCATTTACAACCAGCACTTACCCTTGCGTCAAAGATTAGCGCAAAAGATAATTTTCAAAATACTTTTGGTGATAGGTGTACCATTGTTGAAAAGGTTCGCGTTATGAAAATTGGTCTTTGGCATGCTGTAGCCCGTTCAAAAGATTTGCGTAGCAAACCGCTTCGAGTATTTTTTGACGACCAATCACTCGTTCTGTTTCGTACCAAAGAAGGAGTCGCAGCGCTTGTTGATAGATGCCCTCATCGGTTCGCAGAGTTGTCTAAGGGCCGTCTGGTCGAAAACACAATTGAATGCCCCTACCATGGATGGCGTTTTGCATCAGATGGCAGATGCGTTGACATACCCGGATCCATTTCTTTGCTGCCAAAATGTCGCGTGCAACGATACAACGCAATAGAAGCAGAGGGTGGGATATTTCTTGCAAGTGGGCAGCCTACTTCGCCACCGACTGTTCATCCAATGCAAGGACAGGATATTGTGATGCGCGTCGTCAAGAGCGAAACACGCTCAACATTAATCGATACGGCAGAAAATATCCTTGATGCGGCCCATACTCATTTTACGCACAAGGGGCTGTTGAGAGGCCTTTCGCGCAATCGTTGCCGAGTTCAAGTGAAAGTGACACGAGGACTAGATTGGGCTGAGGCTGTTTATAGAGGCGAAGACCGGCAACATGGGTTGGCTAGCGCTATTCTGGATGGAGCCCGTACAAAAGGCGTTGGCCGTTACCGCCGTCCTGGTATCGCCGAACTGGAGTACTGGGGACCACATGGCATGGTTTTGGCAACGACGTTTCACTTGAGGAAAACAACCGATGGTGTCGTTGAGGGGTTTGGTTGGCTGACTGCCCCACGCCAATTTGGGCTAGGGTTTCTCAAGTCGCTGGTGTTTAAACCGATGTTTCTTTACGCCCTAGAACAGGATCGACGGATTTTGCGTTCTGCCTTTGATAACAGCTGTGGTGCTACTCGTATGATTGGTCCTCTAGATATTTTACGGCGCGAGATTGAGGGCATCGAGGCAGGCGAAATGCTAGTCCCTGGAGAGCAGCATTATGAAATGGAACTTTGATCTTTGCCGTTCCATTCAATTCCCAAGGTAGACGCTCGTTCTAGACGAATCCAATGGCGCAGTGCGAGCGCAGAAAACTCGGCTAAAGAACGAAGCTGTGTTGCCCAGCCAACCGGATCATTCGGCCAATCTATTACTTCTTTCGACAGTTTCAGTGCATCCAAAAAGGTTTTACGATCATTCCTTCTTGCGATCATTGGAATTCCATAAAACCACAGAGCAAGATGCACTGTTAGGTGGCCGCTCACATCAGGGACCACATGGCCCACACCAGTGCATAAAGCTCTCGCAAACGCGGCTCCATCCGTAAAAAAATGCAGACCACTGGTTGCGCGAGGATTACACTCGAGCGGCAAAATCTGACCAGTTTCAGTTTGTATGAAGTCAAAAGAAATTTGCCCAGTCCACGCCGTTTCTTGAACAAAACTAGTAACAAACGAACGGACAATATTCGTATCAACGGACTTGAAACATACTGCCGCGCGAGGGCCAGCCCGAACAACACCCTGATAAGCAGCCAACGCGACAACACGGCCCTGATGCGCCACGGCATAGGCACTTATTTCGTTGCCAGTCAGAAAATCTTGCGCAATCCAAGGAGCCAAAATAGTCGGTTTAATCCGACGTAGTTTGACAACATCAGGCCGGATCAGGACATCTGAACCAAATCTTGACCATACTGGTTTGAACACCTTTGTAGCTGCTCTCGTTTCCTGCGCGGTAAGTTCAGCCACGCTTTCGAGCAGATGTGTTTGCGGAGTGGGAAGACCAATTTCGTTACACAGTTGAATAAAACCATATTTATTATGAACTTGACTAAGCATCGAAATACTCGGTGCAAAAAGTTTTGCACCCATCTGTTTTCTTTTCCAAATTGCTCCGAGGTGCAGTACTTCTTCACATGTCGGGATAACTAAATTGATGTTCTCAGAGGCGATAATCCGGGAAAGCTCTTCACATGCAGACTTTGGCTGTGAGGCAAATTCTGGTATCTGATAGTAACGATTTGCAAATCGGCTAGCAGCTGAAATTGGATACTTCACGTGGTCAAGTAAAATCACACGAGCCCCAAAATTAGCCAAAAGTCTAGTCAAGTGGAGCGCGACAGGTGCCCGTGCCCCTGTAATCAAGATAGAAGTTCTTGCTTCCAATGCTCTACATCCAAAACGCTGCGGTTATAGTTATCGATCACTACGCCTTAACTATAATTCAATTAGTTTTGAGGCGTTCTATCTTTTAGGTAATTTGTAAAATCAAATCAAAACATACAAAAGAGTTATACTTCCCAAGTAGATTGCGAATAGAAAAGTACCTAGATAGCGATCTGCCCGTTCAAGGAAGTCATCTACTGAAAAATTTTTCTTCCCATCCGCTTTGATCTTTCTTTCCTGATAAACCTTGAATGACCTCTCTGCCAAAATCGCTATAACTGCAAATACACAAGCAATAAATGACAAGACTAGGAAAATATCAGTGAAGGTCAAATAAGATAATACTGGTAGGTCATCTCCAGCAATAAACGTATAAGCTACGACGGTTAGCAATAGCGTTACCGTCAAAGAAAGTCTTGGGTCATAGTCTTCTGTTGTCGGGCTAAGAAGAAATGAAGCCAAAGCCAAAACAGCCATGATAAACACCGGTGTCAAAATTTTAATAACGTAAT
>ERZ802830.2288-NODE-2288-length-17555-cov-7.99434_pt1 | contig 17555 bp, 10 predicted proteins | sample MGYA00345654_ERZ802830 | MGnify/ENA primary metagenome ERZ802830 (study PRJEB30503, sample SAMEA104212375) | marine metagenome | biome: Westerlies Biome; feature: [SRF] surface water layer (ENVO:00010504) within the epipelagic zone...; material: water...
TCATATTGGTACCGATTCTCAAAACATCAACAAAGAAACCCGCTATACCACTGTAATCGCCTACCGGTTGGGTACTAGGGGAGTACATTATATTTTTAGTAAAAGCAACACGAAGATTATCCGAGACATGTGGACCCGCCTTTGGAAAGAAGCGGAATTCAGTATCGATCTGGCGGAATGGTTGACCCAAAAAATACCGCTCAAAGTTCAAATTGACATGGACTATAATGGAGACGAAAGCTTTCAGTCTCACAAGTTAATTTCTGCAGCAAAAGGCTGGGCTAACTCACTGGGCTACAAGGTGAACGTAAAACCCAATAACCAAATTGCAACCCGCGCCGCGGATTATCATTGTAAATAAACTAAGGGGTTCGAAACACTTGGGTGAAATAAGCAATACTGTCTTTTGTAAAGGCTACGCCCACACCCAACTCTTCAAAATTGCCAATCATATTCGCATAATGTCCCGGTGAGTTTCTCCACCCTTCTACAACACAATCCGAAATGGCCTCCACAGAACGCGTATCTCCACAGCCGTTGACATTTTCAAACCAAGGAACCTGTCCAATATTTTCTGCAATGCGTGACCATCCAAAGTTTAGATCGTCTGCTCGGTCTGAAGGGGATTTGTTTTCATGATCTACGTGATCAAAAAAATTGAATGTTATCATATTCTCACTGTGCAACACTGCCAGTTGATCCATCTCATCATTTTGAGTCAAATCTGTCAATCCATTTGCTCTTCGTATTGCATTGGTCTTAATTAAAATTTGCTCTGCGATTTGCTCTTTTGTATTTAAGGTGGACAAGGTTTCCTCGTCTGCGTCTTTGGTGCAGGATAGTAAAGAAATCATGAAAAAAAACAATAGCATTCTTTGAAAAGCATTTAAAACATTCATAAGAAAGTGTTTTGTACAAAAATACAAATTTAGTCTATCTTTAATTCGGATATATTAAACTTTTACTCATGCGTTTTGCGATCATCGCTCCCCCAGTACCCACACAAAAATGGAAGGAGAATTTTGAACGAATTGCTCCCCATATTCCGCTGTTGATTGGTTTGGAAACAGAACATCCCGAGGATGTGGTTTGCGTCATGGTTTGGAAGCAACCCAAAGGGGCGCTGACTCGCTTTAAAAATTTAAAACTAATCTTTTCTATGGGTGCAGGAGTGGATCATGTACTCTCCGATGAAACCATTCCAAAGCACATTCCGGTTTGCCGAGTTGTGGATCCACAAATGGCCTTCTCCATGAGCAATTACATCCTTATGGCGCTTTTAAATCACCACCGCTCTTGGTATGAGTTTCAAGCCGCACAACAAAACAAACACTGGGCGCAATTTCAATTTATAGAGCGCCCGGTTAAAGTAGGTGTTTTGGGCATCGGGCATTTGGGTAGGGATGCTGCCAATAAAATTCATCATTTGGGTTTTCCCGTAATAGGATATTCTAATTCGCCTAAAGAAACCGCTTTTCCCTCCTACTCTGGGGATCAGTTTGAGGACTTTATCAGCCAAATCAATGTCCTGGTGTGTACCGTTCCCTACACCCCAAAAACACATGGCTTGTTGAATTATCAACTCTTTGAAAAGTTTAAAGAACCTACCTACCTCATCAATGTTTCCAGGGGAGCTGTTCAAGTTGAAAAAGATATCGTAAAAGCCTTAAATACGGGACTCCTTTCGGGTGCATTCTTAGATGTTTTTGAAGAAGAACCGCTTCCTAAATCAAGTCCGCTGTGGGCACACCCCAAAGTAAAAATCACTCCTCATATTGCTAGTTTGACCTATCCCAAAGAGAGCACGTACCAAGTGTTGGACTGTTTTGAACGCCTTGAAAAAGGATTGCCTTTACCCCAGCAAGTGAGCCGCGAAAAAATGTATTAATCTTTTAAAAGAAGTTCTGAAATACCTGTTACTCCAAAGCGAACTGGATCTGTCACTTCAATCCCCGTCTTCTCACTAAGGTCACTGATAAACTGTTGGGCTTGTGCTTCGGGTAACATGCTGGTGTTGGCACATATCCCGATTACTTTTGCCTGCGGATAAGTCCCCACTACTGTCGCGAGCGCTTCGTTTAGCGCGATAAATTCATTCAGGTCTGGAACAGCAATATGCTCTGGGCTTCGCAAGGTTTTCTTATCTGCACGAATACATAAGACCAAGTGGGTAGCACAACTTCCACGCATCAGAGGAAGGGTTGCAGAACTCCCTGGATGTAATAAAGATCCCTGACCTTCTACAATTACGATTTCATTTTCAGCTGCTTCCATTACAATTTGCTCTACCGCACCACAGGCATGATCTAATTTATAGGCATCCAAGGGGATCCCTTTCCCCATAAGAGTAATTCCTATTTGACCCGTAGCAATAAAACCTACATTTACTTCTCGTTTCAAAAGATCATCGTATAATTCTAAGCCTGAAGTCATCTTTCCTACCGCCATATCGGTACCGATAAAGAGGACGCGTTTATTTGTCAATGAGGCTGCTTTTCCTGTAGCAATAGCAGGGATAAATTGAGGAACTCGAACATCCCAAATCCATTGAGTTTCTGGATTTTTTATTTGAGTTCCCCATCTAGGCGCTAACAAGTCGTGAAGACCGTTTACAATGCTCAAGCCTGCTTCAAGCGCTTCTACAATAATTGAATTCCACGACTCTGGGATTCTCCCGCCAGAAGGGGCGATGCCCAAAATTAAAACTTCAGCACCCTGCTCAATAGCGGCTTCGAGGTTTTTTAAAATAGGAACTTCTCTTTCAAGGTTCATAAAATCGTGCATGGATTTGCCTGCAAACGTTTTATCAACCACTCCTACAATAGGGTTTTTTAAATAGCGCACCACGCCCATACCCATTTTACCATAATCACTATCGATATGGTCTTCCATGTAGACGGCAACTTTTAACTTAGGATCTAACATAAAATTCTTTTTTTAGTTCTGCCCCGTGTCCGGGATTTTCAAGAGGGAGGGTCACCCCGTCCACCATAGGTGCCCCTTGAGAAGGATCGGGAGCCAGGTTGTAATGAGAGTCCAAATCGATATGATCAATCCCACCCGTTAAAGCAGCTGCAGCAGCAATTGCTACAGAAGATTCACTCATACACCCAATCATGGTTTTTAAACCATGAGCACGTGCCGTGGAAATAATCCGTAACGCCTCTGTAATTCCGCCACACTTCATTAATTTCATATTAACCCCATCCACATGAGCGGCAAAACCGGGGATGTTTTCTGAAAATCGACAAGACTCATCTACGTAAATAGGGAGTGGTCGGTTTTCATAAAGTTCTTTTAATCGATCTTCTTCTCCTTCTTTTAGGGGCTGTTCAATATAGTCTACCTTTCTGTCGGCCAGCCATTGCATCATCTGTTTTGCCGCTCCAACATCCCAGCCTCCGTTTGCATCTACACGAATTTTTACATCGTACTTCCGGGTGCTTTCAAGTACTTGTTGGAACATGGCTTTGTCTGCCTCTATACCTTCGGGTGATCCCAACTTGATTTTTAAAGACCTTACTGTGGTTCCATCCAAAAGAAGGGGAATTCGTTCTTTGACCACCTCCGGCGGGTTGATTCCTAAAGTCACCGAGGTGGGAGTATGGGGTCTTGGAAAACCCAGCATTTGAAACAAAGGCATGCCTGCTTTTTTGGCTGTCCAATCCCAAAGCGCGGTATCCAACCCTACATAGGCACAGGGGGGAACTTCCAGCACTCTTGCCCGATCGTATAGCGCCTGAATCGATACGCCATCTATTTCTGAGGCGATAAATTTTTCCAATGCTTCTTGAACGGCTTCTGGTGTATCCGCACCTTCTGTTTTTCCAGGAGCGGCCTCGCCCCAACCGACCCAGCCGTCTTTTTCGTAACGAATAAATAAATTTTCTGAATTATAACGTATCCCCCGGCTTATGGCTAACGGAAAGCGCTTCTTCAGCGCTACCTTGTAAAAGCTTATTTTCATACTTGACTTTAAAGTATTAAATTTAGTTTGCTTTTTTTAATTCTTCAACTTTAAAATACGCTATCCTTATTTTAATTTTTAGGGATGTACATTTTATCAATCCTAATTTCGTTTACTTCTCTTTTTGTTTTACTATTATGTGAGGTGTCAATTCCGCAAGAACAGGATTTTGTTTAGTTCGCTTCATTTTCTGAAATTAATTTTTTACTTAGTTCTTCTAAAGAAATTCCTCGAGTTTCGGGCATCATATAATGGACAAAAACAAGTTGTAGCACCATAAAAAAGGCAAAAACAGAAAACACAACCCCTGCACCGATACTTGAAAATAAAAGGGGGACAAAAGAGGGAATAATAGCTGCTAAAATCCAATGTACACTTACCCCAAACGCCTGACCTGAATTGCGAAGGTTGTTTGGAAATATCTCAGATATATAAACCCAAATAATGGCTCCCTGACCAATGGCATGAGCCGCAATGAAAAGGAAAAGAAAAATAGGAATCAACAGGCCTCCCCACTCAAAGAAAAAGGCACAAGCCACTAAGCTCAGAGAAATAATATATCCAAAAGAGCCGTAATACATTAAATTTCTTCTTCCTTGCTTATCGATTAGAGCAACCCCAATAATGGTAAAAACCAAATTTGTAATTCCAATTCCTACACTGCTGAGCAGAGAGGTGCTTTCTCCCAGACCTCCTTCTTCAAAAATTCTAGGGGCGTAATACAAAAAAGCATTGATCCCAGACAATTGATTGAAAAAGGCAACCAAAAAGGCCAACTTCAGCGGGAAACGGTATTTTTTATCAAAAATGGATTCGTTTTGGTCCTGCTTCGAAGTTTGAGTCATCTCATGAACCAACTGATCAAAAGAACCCTCTGGGTCAACTCGATTGTGAATTTGCCTCGCTTGATCCAGTTCCCCCCGAGTAATGAGCCATCTTGGACTTTTTGGAATTCGCAAACACAACAGGGTATAGAGAATTGCGGGAATGGCTTCCACTCCCATCATCCAACGCCAGGCGTTTTCACCGATATCACTTAGCAAATAATTTGAAATAAAAGCAATTAAAATTCCCAGCACCAAACTAAACTGATAGAGCCCCACCAATCGGCCCCGACTTTTGGCAGGAGCTATTTCAGAAATATAAGCAGGCGCTGCAATGGCTGAAACTCCAACGCCTATTCCCCCAATAAAACGGAACGCTGCAAAACTAATCGGATCGTTTGCCAACGCAGAACCTAGCGCTGAGACGGTATAAAACACCCCTACCCAAAGCAAGGTTTTTTTTCGACCCAAACGTTGGGTGGGTATTGCGCCAAAAAGAGAGCCCGCCACTGTTCCCCAAAGTGCCATTGCCATAACGACACTGCCGTGAAACGCAGCTGAAGACTGCCATAAACTTTGGAGTTTTTTGTCCGCTCCTGAGATTACTACCGTATCAAAACCAAATAAAAACCCGGCTAATGCAGCCACCAACGACCAATAGAAAACTTGTTTCATTCTGATTAATTTTTTAGTTAAATTCAATTATAAGCTAAATCAAGGTACGTATTTCATTAAATTGAGGGCAGAATGGATCTGATAAAAAAAAATTTTAACACCTTCCACAAAAGTTCATTCCAACACGATTTCTCTTTGAAAGTTATATCTTTAGTTAAATTCATTTTTATTATGGTTTCAAAATTTAAAACTGTTCTTTCTGCTTTTGCTATCGTTCTTTTCCTATTGAGTTGTGACTCGAACAGCAATTCAAAGTCCATTAAAAAACCCAAAATAGCCATCGCTGGGTTGGCGATAGAATCCAGCACTTTTTCTCCAGCCACCACAGACGCTGCTGCTTTTTTGGCTAGAGAAGGAGTCGCCGTTTTTGATTATTATCCTTTTTTACAAGAGGGGCAGCCCCAGAGACAAGCTGCAAATTGGGCTCCCACCCTGCGCGGTCATGCGCTCCCTGGAGGGATCGTAACTCGCAAAGCTTATGACTCCTTAGTCGGAAAAACCTTAGCCTTGTTGGAAAAAGAATTCCCTCTAGATGGGCTCTTTTTCGATATTCACGGCGCAATGAGTGTGGAAGGGATCGACGATCCTGAGGGCGATTTTATCCAAAAAATTCGAGACTTAATTGGTACGGAAACCCTTATTTCGACTTCCATGGATCTCCACGGAAATGTTTCTAAACGTTTGGCACAACACACCGACTTGATCACCTGTTATCGGATGGCTCCCCATGAAGATGCTTTGGAATCCAAACAACGAGCCGTGGACAACCTTTTAGAACGGTTGCACTCTGGAAAAGGGAAACCCAAATACAAAGCCTGGATTCCTGTACCCATTTTACTTCCAGGTGAAAAAACCAGCACGCGAATTGAACCAGGAAAGAGTCTTTATGCCAAAGTACAACCCATGACCGAAAAGGAAGGGGTCATCGATGCGGCGATCTGGATTGGGTATGCCTGGGCCGACGAGCCTAGAAATCACGCTGTGGTCATGGTCACGGGAGACGATCAAAAGGCAGTAAGCGAAAGTGCAGAAACCCTAGCAGCACATTTTTGGAAGGTGCGAAACGAATTTGAATTTGTCGCCCCAACGGCAGATTTAGACACCAGCCTTTCTTATGCATTAACATCGGATAAAAAACCCTACGTCATCAGCGATATGGGAGACAATCCTACCGCTGGCGGAGCAGGAGATGTCACCTGGACCCTTCGCGAATTATTGAACAACAAGGCTTTTAAGAAATCCTCTGGACCCGAATTGATTTACGCTTCTATCCCTGGTCCCGAACTCATCGAAGCGGCACTTAAAGCTGGAGTAAATAATACTGTTTCTGCCAAAGTAGGTGCGCTAGTGGATGACCGCTATGCACCTCCCCTTTTGCTGGAAGGTGTTGTAAAAGCAATACATCAAGGAGATGTGCATGCAGAAACCGAAGTGGTTGTTAGGGTAGGAAGTATCAACGTTATCGTGACCAAAAAACGTAAACCCTACCACCGAGAAAAGGACTTTATACAATTGGGACTGGACCCACGCAAAGCCGATATTCTGGTTGCTAAAATTGGTTATTTGGTTCCAGAGCTTTACGACCTTCGCGGGGATTGGATAATGGCCTTGACTCCAGGAGGGGTGGATCAGGATTTGGAACGCTTGGACTACAAAAAAATCCAAAGACCGATGTTTCCCTTAGACAAAAATCTAGAAAAGGTGGATCTCAAAACTCGCTTTATCAAAGCTTCCCACGAACTTTAAATCACTCGAAACTTGCGAAACTTTTTATTGCTTCCGTTTATCCTATTATGGATCAGTTGTACTACTTCAGAAAACCCCTTTCCCACAGAAGAAATTAACGTGAAGGGGCTTCAACAGAGCGTTGAAATTTTTCGAGATCAATGGGGTGTCAATCACATTTATGCTCAAAATCAAAACGATCTCTTTTTTGCTCAAGGCTATGCGGCTGCCCAAGATCGTTTGTTTCAATTTGAAGTATGGAGACGGCAAGCCACAGGAACAGTAGCAGAAATTCTAGGGCCCGAAGAAATCAAAAGAGATGTCGGTACCCGTTTATTTCAATTTCGGGGCGATCTAGATCAGGAGTTAAATCACTATCATCCCCAAGGAAAAGCGATCATAGAAGCCTATGTGAAAGGAGTAAATCACTACATCACTGAAATTTTAAAAACTCCCGAAAAGCTGCCGCTACCTTTTAAAATGCTTGGTATTTCACCCAAAAAGTGGACTCCAGAGGTGGTTATTTCTAGACATCAAGGTCTCCTGGGAAATATTGGTCATGAACTACAAATAGGAAGAGCGATTGCAAAACTGGGGTCTGAAAAGGTAAAAGAACTATTGTGGTTTCACCCGAAAGATCCTAAAATTGCTTTGGATCCAAAAATAGATCAAGCGCTCTTATTTGAAGATCTTTTGGCGCCCTATAATGCTTTTAGAAAACCTATCCAATTTCAACCGCATCATTTAAAAGAACCCTATCGCAATTCCCAGACGGTTGCCTTTTTGAACCAATACAACGACCTTTCCAAAGATTCTCTTGCCCTTGGTAGCAACAACTGGGTGCTGGACGGAACAAAAACAGCAGATGGACATACTTATATGGCAAATGATCCCCATCGGAGAATTGCAGTTCCTTCCTTGCGTTATATGGCACATTTGGTGGCTCCCGGGTGGAATGTCATCGGTGGTGGAGAACCCGAGATTCCCGGGATTTCAATTGGTCATAACGAATACGGAGCGTGGGGCTTGACTGTTTTTAGAACAGACGGAGAGGATCTCTACCAGTACGAATTAAATCCCAAAAATCCACTACAATACAAATTTCAAGGCGTGTGGAAAGATTTCAAAGTAATCCGAGAAACAATTGTTGTTAAAGGAGGCGAGGATCTAGAAGTTGAACTTTACTACAGTCATCACGGACCGGTGACCTATCTAAACAAAAAAGCCTTAAAAGCCTATGCGGTTCGTTGCGCTTGGTTGGAGCCTGGGGGGTCTCCCTATCTTGCGTCTCTACGGATGGATCAGGCCAAGACTTGGGAAGAATTTAGAGACGCCTGTTCCTACAGTAACATTCCGGGAGAAAATATGATTTGGGCAGATCAGCAAGGCAACATCGGATGGCAAGCGGTTGGAATTGCCCCGGTTAGAAAAAACTTTAGCGGATTGGTTCCCGTGATGGGGGACGGTCGTTATGAGTGGGACGGCTATCTACCCATACTAGAAAAACCCAATGCCGCCAATCCAAAAAAAGGATATATCGCCACTGCAAACCAAAACGTGACTCCAGCGGATTATACGCGTTGGGATGCCATTGGATATTCCTGGTCCGATCCCTACCGTGGAGAACGAATTGATGAAGTGTTGGGCACTCGAAATGATTTTACAATGAACGACATGAAAGCACTCCAAGTAGATGTAACCTCTCTCCCTGCACGTACTTTGATTCCCTTACTTGAAACTAGTTCTTTAAGCCCCAGTGAAGAGGCCGTTAAAACAAAATTAATGAGTTGGGATTTTAAATTAGAACCCAACTCTATCGCTGCAGCGATTTACAACGCTTGGGAAAAAGAAATTATTCGACATGCAAGTGCTAAATTTATTCCTGAAGCTGCAAAACCTTATCTCTCTTCGCTTCAGTTGAAACGGATTTTGGATTGGATCGAAACACCGGGAACAATGTTTAGGACTATTGCAGAACGAGATGTTTTTTTACAAACTACTTTTCAAGCTGCTGTTGCAGACCTAAAAACTCGACTAGGAGTTCAGTCTGAAAAATGGCAGTACGGTCAAGCGAATAACAAGCATACTGCCCTTACACACCCTTTGGGAAGTGCAGCCAATTCGGAAACTGCAAAAAAGCTTAATCTAGGACCCCTACCAAGAGGAGGAAATGCCTACACCCCAGGATCCACAGGGGGCAATTACCGGCAAAGCAGTGGTGCCAGTTTTCGGATGATCGTTAACACAGGAGATTGGGATGCTGCAGTTGGGACCAATGCTCCTGGACAATCTGGCGACCCTGAAAGTCCTTTTTACAGCAATCTTTTTAAAGACTGGGCGGAAGACCATTACTTTCCGGTCTACTATACCAAAGAAAAAATCAAATCGGTGACTTATAAAAAAATGATTTTAACCCCTTAGTTTGACGATTTGGGAACGGAAATGTGATTCCCTAAAAACAAGGCATTGAGAAACATCCGGTTGGTCCCATAGGCTGTCCCTCTAAAGTTGGGGTTTTCAGCAAAGAGCACTATTCTTCCTTTTCCAAGGCTACTGACCACAACGGGAGCCGCTTTGGGTAAAAATTGTTTCCGTATGTTTTGGGAGATATATCCATCCACATGGGGATTTTTGCCATAAACAACTGGTGTTCCGTATTCGCTTTTGCTAGGTTGTAACCAAACTAAATTGTTTTTGTATAAACTCACCTCTTTGGCTGTGTAGCCAAATCCCAAGGGATGAGAAGGATCGATGATTCCTTTGATAAAAACACCCCCTAACTGTTCTCTCCCCAAGTTTTCCGGTGCCTCCTCGTAAGGTCGCTGAATCGTTTTCTTTAAAGAATCTTTAGGTTGGGTGACTAAGTGTTCTTGGACGATTTTATGTTTGATCAATGCCGTGGTTGCAGTGCCCTGTGCAACAATTGTATTGCCTTTGGCAACCCAGGTTTTTAATTTTTCAGTAGTTTTTTCGTCCCATTTGTAGTTTCCTGAAACTAATACTAGGGTGTTGTATCGGTCTAGTGGGACTTTACTAAAATCATTTTGATGGACTTTGGTGATGGGCATTCCTACTCGGGTATCCAGAAGGTGCCAGACCTCTCCTGCTTCATACGAACGAACCCCGTCGCCGATGAGCAATACTGCTTTAGGTTGTTTTAGTGGTCTTGTGTAACGACTCCCTAAATCTACCCCACTCGAGCTGAACCCCGTGGATACGTCTTGAATTTGAATCTTGAATTGATCTTGGGCTTGACTTAAAATTTCATAAACCTCTTCTGCTGATTTTTTCTGCGGAGCTACAGGAATGACAAGACTTCCAAAAGAAAACAGTCCTTTCTCTTTAGTGCCAAAAGGTTTAAAAGCAGAGGCTACTGTGATTCCTTGATCTTGTAAGTAATAGGTCAGTGCAGGAATGTGATAGTCCTTGCTCTCTACAACATAAGCATAATTGGATTTTTGTAGGGGTTGGAGTTGGATCAAATCCTCTAGTGCTACCACCGGAGTGCCCGAAGGTGTTTTTAAAGCTGTCTTGTATTTGATGTTGTAAAAATTCGCTACGGACCAGGCAGAGGCATCGTAGTAGACACTGTCCCGATAGGTGTCGTAGGTTTCAAAAAAAGTTTGTACCATCCTGTACTGGGGTTGTTCGGTGGGTACGCTATAACTGTGGGTTCCGGTTTTTAGGACCTTTACACGGTGACGAATCAGTTTGTCTAAAAAGGCGCGAGTTCTATTTTGATCGGTTTCTGTAAAATTATAGGCTTTGATTTTGCTTCGTTTGCTTCGGGTTAAGGCGCTTTCAAAAAATGCTTTTTGATAGTCTCGGAGTAACGCTTTGTTTTCTACAGCGGCCTGAACGGTGGCTAAACTGGATACAAACTGATTACGTATCGTAAAGGGAAAGGTAATCTCCCCATAGGCTGTTTTTTGCTTTAACCCTCTGGAACTGGCTTGTTCAAAAAGTAATCCCAGTCCTCCCTGTAAATCGGGATACGAGGAACCATAGCCCGGATAAGTTCCATCAAAAACTTCTTTGGTAAAATACAACGATCCAATACTGTCTAGATTTTCCGAAAAATACGTTGCAAAAAGGTCGTTCAACTTGATATAATTGTCTTTTGGCATAATGGGGTCTTTGGATCCATTGACTTTCATCGGTTCAAAGAAATAGGTGCTTTGAGTTCCCATTTCGTGAAAATCGGTTACCACATTGGGATACCACTGATGGTACCAATTTAGTTTTCCTTGGCTTTCAGGGTTGATTGCCAGTAGCCAATCTCGGTTTAAGTCAAACCAATAATGGTTGGTTCTCCCGCGGGGCCATGCTTCGTTGTGTTCGGCATCTAGCGGATCTGAAACTAAGGGGCTTCCTTTGTAGGTGTTGGCCCATTGTGTATGGCGGTCTCTTCCATCGGGATTGATGGTAGGGTCGATAAAAATAATTGCATTTTCACGAAAGGACTGAATCTGTGGGTCTTCTGAAGCTACTAATGTGTAGGCTGCAAGCAATGCCGCCTCCGAGCTGGAAGGTTCATTCCCGTGAACGTTGTATGCCAAATTAATAATCACTGGAATGTCGGGTCGGGTCTCCAACCTCCCTTCTGCATAATCTAAATGCTGTTTTTGTATGCTTTCCAGTTCTGCTAAATTCTCCGAAGTGCTCACAATCAATAAGGTGAGTTTTCTTCCTTCGTGTGTCTTCCCATAATAGGTGATTTCTGCTTGGTCTGACACCATTGCCAATTCTTGTAAGTAGGCCACAATCTGATCGTGTCGGGTGTGCTGCGAGCCAATCTCGTATTCCAAAAAGGTTTCTGGAGAAGGAATAGAAGGTTGAAAAGGTTGATAGCGCTCAGTGAAATAGTCTTGGCCTACCAAAGAAGTCGTCACCAGGAATGTCAAAAGGAAAATTCTCATAAAAGTGTTTTTCCCAAAGCTACATCTTTTTAAAGAAAAGTCTAAAGAGGGTCTGTATTAGCTAAAGATAGGACTCCCTAGGGTAGACTTAGAATATCAAAGCAGCCTATGAGGTCTTCTTAAGAGACTTTCAATTTCAATGAAGGTTTCGGCATTTTACTCGCAGTAGTTGTTTCATTAAAATTCAGTGCATTATCAATAAGTGCTAGGTGTGAGTAGGCTTGTGGGAAATTTCCTAACAATTGCTTTGAAGAGAAATCGATGTCTTCGCTAAATAAGCCCAAATGATTGCTGTAGGACAATAACTCATCGAATAGTTTCTTGGATTTTTCTTCTTCGCCAATTTTAAATAAACTATTGATAAACCAGAAGGTACACACGGTAAACGAGGAGCTTGGCAATCCAAAGTCATCTTCATTTTTATAGCGATATAAAAGTCCTTCATGCATTAATTCTGATTCGATAGCCTTTACGGTTTTAACGAATTTTGGGTTTTTCGCATCAATAAACCCATAGTATTCCATAAGAAGTACAGACGCATCAAGGTGCTCCGAATGATAGGATTGCGTGAATGCTTGTTTTGTTTCGCTCCAGGCATGCTCCATAATATCGTCATAGATTTCATCGCGGAGTGTTTCCCATTTTTCTACTGATTTTTCTGCGTTGACTAGAGCCGAAATTTTAATCGCACGGTCCACAGCAACCCAACAAAGTAATTTGGAAAATGTAAAATGTCTGTCTTCGTGTCGAAACTCCCAAATCCCTTTGTCTGCGAGTTTCCAATTGTTTTTAACCACCCACACTATGGACTTAACAATTGACCAAAGCTCTTCATATTCGTCCTTTTTATCTGAGAATTGCTCCATTTGATAATGAATTACGTCCATCAGAATTCCATAAATGTCGTTTTGCTTTTGCACATAGGCCGCATTTCCAACACGTACAGGCTTGGATCCTTTGAACCCATCCAGGTGGTCTAAGGTTTTCTCTGTGAGTATTTTCTCGCCACTAATGCCATACATGATTTGGAGCTTCTCGTTTTTGTCTGGAATTAGGTCAATAATGTATCGGATAAAATTTTTGACAATTTGTACATGCCCCAGTTTAGCAATTACTTTGATCACCATCGAGGCATCTCTAATCCAACAAAAGCGGTAATCCCAATTTCGCACCTCTCCAATGGTTTCTGGAAGTGACGTAGTGGCCGCAGCCAAAACCGCTCCTGTCTTTTCGAAAGTCAGTAGCTTCAGCGTCATGGCACTTCTTAAAATCTGATCGTTATAATTGCTGAAAGAAGGTGTCTTGTGACACCAGTTTAACCAATATACTTTTGTTTTCTCAAACGTCAAAAGCGAATTTTCAAGTGAGGGAGCATTGAGTTTTTCATTGTAGGAAATGGTCATAAAATACTCTCCTGTGATACTCATTTCAGTTCCTGCTAAAATCGCTTCATAATCTAAATTGCTATATAAAAACAAGGTGTCGTAGTTGACATCGTCAACAATACTTACGATAAAATTTTTCTTTACATAACTTTTTGTTTCACCATGAGCGTACTCCAGTTTTGGATTGTAAATGATCCTACAGCTAGGTTTTCCTTTCACGTGCCTCAGTATACGGCTGAGCTCAGGTGGGGCATGATAGGAACCATTGTCTTTCTGAAAACGAGGCATAAAATCAAGCACCTCAAAGGCATTATTGTCGTTTTCAAAGCGTGTACAAAGTATCGCCGTATTTTTTATGTATGTTTGCGTAATGTGATAACTCGTATCACATTCGATTTTAAAGTGCCCTCCTATATTTTCATCAATAACTTTACCAAAAACAGACGGGGAATCAAATTGTGGCAAACAACACCAATCAATTGAAGAATCCTCATTTATAAGTGCCGCAGATTTACAATTTCCAATAATGCCGAAGTTTAATGTGGGGGCAGGTGAAGTAAATGAAATTTTTGCCATAAAATTGTAATTCGCAGTTAAAAATAGTACAAATGGGAAAGACTATTATCGTTTCAAACAGACTACCAATTCGAATAACGAAAGTAGAAAATTCTTTCGAATTTACCCCCACTAGTGGCGGATTAGCTACGGGATTACATTCGGTACACAAAAACAAAAATTCGCTTTGGGTAGGGTGGCCTGGAATAGGAAGTGACACACTTGATGAATCTGAATGGGAACCACTAAAAGACTCGTTGACCGAAAATAATTATTGTCCCGTTAGTTTAAGTACTGAAGAGATTGACGACTTTTATTACGGGCTCCCAAACAAGTGTTTGTGGCCACTGTTTCACTACTTTATCGAGTTTTCTATTTTTAACAAGGCGCACTGGGACTCTTATGTAGAAGTCAACGAGAAGTTTAGTAAAGCTGTTATTGATCGAATTGAGCCTGGAGATACGGTTTGGATTCAAGACTACCAACTCATGTTATGCCCAAAGATGATACGAGATGCCTGTCCTGACGTTACAATAGGGTTTTTCCTACACATCCCGTTCCCCTCATTTGAAATTTTCAGAATTTTCCCTTGGCGAGAGCCTTTACTAGAAGGGGTTTTGGGGGCGGATCTTATCGGTTTTCACACCTATGATTATGAGCGTCATTTTTTAAGTTCGGCAAAACGTATTTTACGAAAAAACGTTCAGTTTAACAGAGTCACTGTTGGCAGTAGAGAAGTGGTTGTGGATACCTTCCCTATGGGAATTGATTACACCAAATTTAATGACGCAGCTCAAACACATTTGGCGCAAAAACAGACCGAAAAGTCTGAATTGAAAATTCAACTGGATGTACACCTAAAGAGTACAGACGACAGCAAGCTCATTTTATCTATTGACCGTTTAGACTACACCAAAGGGGTAATAAATCGCATCAAGGCCTTTGACTTGTTTTTAGATAAATACCCCGAATATTTAGAGAAGGTTCGTTTAGTAATGCTTACCGTTCCCTCTCGTTCTGATGTTCCTGAATACAAACGATTAAAAAAAGAAACTGACGAAGTGGTGGGTCGTATCAATGGAAAGTATGCAACAGTGAACTGGACACCGATTTGGTATTACTACCGCGCAATGGATTTTGATGATCTTATAGACCTTTATATGACTTCTGATATTGCAATGATAACCCCCGTTCGGGATGGGATGAATTTGGTGGCAAAAGAATATGTAGCGACTCGTGTCAAAGGGGACGGCGTACTTATTTTAAGTGAAATGGCAGGGGCCTCTAAGGAGCTATACGAAGCGATTTTGGTGAATCCCTTTGACCGAAATGCTATGGCCGATGCGATACAAAAAGCGATTGTGATGCCTGTTGAAGAGCAAAAAAAGCGCAACAGCAGTATGCAAAAAAGACTCAGTAGGTATACAGTAAACTACTGGGCAAAAGAATTTATGGATGCGCTGGAAGTAAAAGTAGAACCAAAAGAGGAAGTAGGCGTTCAAAAGTTGAATAGACAACGGATTACATCAATGGCAGAATCCTTCAAGCAGGCGGACAAAAAAATGCTGTTGTTAGACTATGACGGAACTTTAGTTGGCTTCCATCAAAACCCCGATAGAGCAGTTCCAGATGACGCGCTTTTGAAGACGATTACCCAATTGACATCACTTCCCAACACGGATGTTGCCATTGTAAGTGGTCGTGACAAGGTCTTTTTAGAAAAATGGTTTGGCCCTCTTCAACTTACCCTAGTGGCAGAACACGGGTACTTTGTAAAAGAACACAAGCAAAAATGGGTTGCCAATGGAAGCGCAGATAATACGTGGAAAAAAGATCTACTACCTATTATGGAAGCGTTTACAGATCGAACACCAGGTACTTTTATTGAAGAAAAAACCAATAGCTTGGTGTGGCACTACAGAAAAACGGATCCCGAACTAGCTGCCGAACGTGTAGTAGAACTGAAAACGGTGCTAGCAAGTCTAATTTCAGACAAACTTAGCATTATGGATATGGACAAAGCGCTAGAAGTAGTAAACAGTCAAATAACTAAGGGGACTGCAGTTTCGGACTTAGTTTCAAATAAAAACTATGATTTTATTCTTTGCGCTGGAGACGATGTCACAGACGAAAATATGTTTACAAGCTTGCCCGGTCATACTAGGACTATTAAGGTGGGTAGAAAAAAAACGGAGGCGAAGTATTACATTGAAGATATTGAACACGTAAAAGCGTTATTATCAACTTTAGCCACGATTTAATGAATCCAGACAGTAGGTTGTTAGAAGCATTGCGCAACAGCTTTAATGAAATTGTTCGTGCTCCTAAAGAAATTCCTTACAGTGAAATGCGTGCGCTTAGCGCTAAACAGGTACAACAAGCCTTCTCTTCTGTCAGAGTAGAAATCAAAGGCTCAGAAAACTTGCCTTCTGAACAAGGGGTAATTTTCATTTATAATCACCTTCGTAACCATCCCTTTTTTACTGTAGCTGAAGATTTTCAAATTACCTTGGACAGTCACTTTATAAGTAGTTCAATTCTAGAAAAGTACTACAAAAATCCGGGGACTCGAGTGGTTCGCTATTCGTTGCCAGATGAAGAAAATCACAGAAACTATTACGATAAGTTTGGATACATCCGTGTCTATGCAAACAACTTTATTCCAAAAGAGCTTACTAAAAAGGAAATAAAAAAAGCGAATAAACAATTTTATCTACAAGCTGCAGCGGCGTTAGAAAACAATATCAATTTGGTGTTTAGCCCAGAAGGTGCTTCCTATTACACAGATGAATCGCCTGGACCCTTTCTAAAAGGGGTTTTTAAATTGGCAAGTAGTCTCAAACAGCAACCCCTTCTCGTTCCCATTGTACTGGTCAACTTCGACAAACTCCCTTCTGAAGCTCCCTATAAGTGCCAAATTTTACCTCCTTTTCGCATGCGAGATTTTGGAGTCACTAGTCGAGAGAGCGATCTCCTGAACAATGCAGTTCAAAAAATAAACGACACCTTTAAAATAGGGGTGAAAGAATTATCCAGAGAAGATCAAAATTTTGAAGGTGAAATAGCTGTACTTAAAAAAAATAGGGCTAAAAAGAAGAGTAAAAAAGAGCTCCTTGTGTTTTATGGAAGTTCAACCCTGCGCTTGTGGAAAAACGTTGCTCAGGATTTTCCAAGATGGGATACACTAAACTTAGGCTTTGGGGGGGCATTTATTCATTCATTAAACGACTATTTTGAAGAACTCTTTAGGGACGTGCAGCCCAAAGTAATTGTCCTTTACCTCGGCGGGAACGATTTAACATTAGGTTTTACCGCCTCAAAAATAGTTGCAGAAATAGTAAGTTTTATAGACAGAGTACAGGCGCAATTCCCAAATACTAAAATTTTAAATATCTCTATAAAACCTTCTTTTGAGCGGCAACACGAGCTAAAAAAAATCAAAGAGATCAACGCACAGCTTGGAGAAAAAATAGAAACACTTCACAACGTATACCAGGTAGATTTT
>ERZ802830.2293-NODE-2293-length-17537-cov-13.8771_pt1 | contig 17537 bp, 12 predicted proteins | sample MGYA00345654_ERZ802830 | MGnify/ENA primary metagenome ERZ802830 (study PRJEB30503, sample SAMEA104212375) | marine metagenome | biome: Westerlies Biome; feature: [SRF] surface water layer (ENVO:00010504) within the epipelagic zone...; material: water...
GAGGTGCAGAAAACTGGAACTGAATTATTCCTGAAATATAATTTTTAGAAAATTATCATAAAGGGTTTCAATTATCAAAAATTAGATTGGAGTTATTTTTAGAAAAATCAAAAAAATTAGAATTGAAATTTTGAACCTTTTCACCAGCAACAATTAGATTTTTGAAAATTATACTTAGATCTGTTTCAAGGGTTTCAGGATAGTGCCTAAAAAAGGCAAACTTCTTTGGGAAGGCCATATCAAATGAACAATTTTCAATTATTACTTTTTGGATTTTTCCCAATTTAGAAATATTCCTATCTCTTTTTGTTATATAAAAATTCATTCCATTTTGTTTTCTATCAGGAAAACTTAATTCTGCATGATTATTCCTAAAAACCACATCCTGAACAATTGCACCATCTCTGACATTTATTCCCATAACTCGATCCGACTCAATTATATCGTTATCCTCAAAGACAATATCTTGCATAAAATTACAATAGGTTTCAGTTCCAATTTTTAATCCTGATTTTTTGGTTAGAAAGACATTACCCCTAACAGTAATATTTTCTGCATTTGGAACCCTGCCAAGTGGACTTCCATATCCAGTACATTTTATTGCAACAGTATCATCTCCAGCCCATCCAAAACAGCTTTCTATCAAAATATCCGATGAGCTGTCTGGATCCCAACCATCCAAACTTCCAAGGTATTTATTTTCAATCGGATTATTCATCAATTTACAATGGCGAAAGCTGACAGATTCAGACTTAAGAATATGAGTATTCCAACGAGCTGAGTCTTTGAGTAAAACACCATTAATGTTAATATTTTTAGAATTATAAATAAATAATAATCGGATCTCCTTTATATTTTTTGCAAGTTCGGCGTGGGATACGGCTAATATCTGTGTACCATTTCCATCCAGAGTTCCTAGTCCTGATATTGACAGATTCTCAATATTTTTAATTAGTAAAAAACGATTAATCCCGGTCTCATCATCTGATATATAGTGAGAAAGATTACTATCATCTGCTAAAATTCGAGCATTTTTTGCGAGATAAATTTGACTGTTACTTTTAAACTGAAGCGTAAAGGTTTTGTAAACACCGGGGGGGAAATAAAGTACTTTTCTGCTTCCAGAAATCTCATCTAAAGCCTTCTGAATTTTACTTGTTTCATTTTTATTTCCAGTATTATCTACTCCGTAAGTATCGACAATATCTACCCTATTTTCAGGGATGAATTCAGGTTTTTCAAAAAGTAAAACTATGCGTTTAGTAAAATCTTGGTTTTGCTTTAATATTACTACTACATAGCCAAGACGATTAATAGAAAAAGACAAACTATTTCCAAATTTAGTTCCCTCTATTTTATAGCGTTTTGGAGAAATAGACCAATCAGTATTTTTAAATTCAAAATCTCTTACTTTAATATTTATGTCAATTGAACTTCCTTTGTAGGGAATTCTAACAAATTTATATGCTGATAATCCAAGATCTAAGGGGGTGTCATTTTGTTCATAAACTTCAACTCTATTATTGTCTGCATAAACCTCAAATGACTGGCCATTAGTTCTTGAGATAAAAGAAAGGAGAATAAAAAAAAACAAAAATCGCACAACCAAGAATTTATTCAAATTTGAATTCTTTGTGATATAGTTTTTCAACGATATTAGTAGGAGCACCAATATATTCAGTAAAATAAACTTTTTCAACCTCGCGGTCACAGTCATGAACTAATAAATGGCGTGTTTTAAGTTTTGCAGCAGAGAATATACTTTGCATTCGCCCAGGGACCTTGTCATTATAACCTCTCGGACCATCAACAAAAACAACGTCCCAAACAGTATTTTTTACATAGTCAGGCAATCGCATTTGTAATTTTTTATTTTGACCTAATAATTTCTTCCAATTCTTTCGTCTGGTGGAATAATTCACTTTTATAATATTAATATCTGGGGTAATATTTCTACTAAAACGAATCCATTTTCTAACATCTTCTAAAAAAACCGTATTCCCCTGTTTGTTTAGTTTCATCCATAGACTGGAGTCTTTTCCAACGCTAAAAATAAGTACGTTTCCGGGTGAATATTTCTGAATTAAAGATCCTAAATATTTATATTCGGATACTGATCCATTTCCTGGATTAAGACTTACTAATTCCTCGTATGGGTCCATATAAGATTGATAAAATAAATTTAGAGTAAATATAAAGATTTAAAGAATCTCCGCTACAACAAAAGTACTTCCACCTACGTATATTAAATCATTAGATCGAGCCATTAGTTTGGCTTTTGACATTGCCTGAGCAACAGTTGGATATGTTTTAAAATTTAAATTTAAATTATTAGCAACTTTTTCTAAATCCGCAATTGGGAGTGCTCTAGGAATTTTAGGTGCAGCAAAATAAAAAATTGCATTTTTAGGAAACTGCTTTAGCAATTTCTCTACTGCCTTATCCTTAACAAAACCCAATACTAAATGAAGTTTATTATAAGATTGTGACTTAATTTGAGGAATTACATAATCCAAACCCTCTTGGTTGTGAGCAACATCTGCTATTGTCAGAGGATTATTACCAAGAATTTGCCAACGACCTTGAATACCTGTGTTCGAGATTACCTTTTTCAAACCTGACTTAATAGTTTTTGGATCTATTTTAAGTTCTATTAATGCAATTGAGGCAGTTTGAATATTTTTCTTTTGATAGCTCCCTTTAAGATCTGAGGAAAACCCAACAAATTTTTGCTGGTCTGCAAAAATAATTTGAGAATTAAGCATTTTTGCCCTTTCTATAAAAACTTCTTTAGTCTGAGCTTGGGTTTCTCCTATTACTAATGGTGTTTTAGGTTTTATAATTCCAGCTTTTTCATTGGCAATTTCTGTTAAAGTATTTCCTAAAAATTGAGTATGGTCAAACCCAATATTAGTTATTATAGATAACTCAGGGTTAATAAGATTTGTACCATCAAAGCGGCCTCCCATACCAACCTCGATGACTGCGTAATCAACCTTTTGATCAAAAAAATAGCTAAATGCCATACCAACTGTCATCTCAAAAAAAGAGAGAGAAGTAACATTGAAGTATTTTCGATTACTTTGGATAAATTTTACGATATAATCCTTTTCAATATAAGCACCATTAATTTTAATTCGCTCCCTAAAATCCTTTAGATGAGGAGAGGTATATAAACCAACTCGATATCCGGCCTCTTGTAAAACCGATGCTATCATATGAGCAGTAGAACCTTTACCATTAGTCCCTGCGATGTGAAGAGTTTTTATTTTTTTTTCAGGAGAATTTAAATGAGAACAGAATGCCTCCATCCTACTAAGATCAGGTCTGTAGGCTTGCTTACCCTTATGCTGATACATCGGAAGTTGATCGAGCATCCAATGCAATGTCTTATCATAACTGTCCAAGTTATTCTGAGAGTTTAAACCGAATGACTACAAAACCAATTTGTTGGGGTGGAGCACCATTATCAGGATACCACTTATGGAGCATTGCCGTTGATTTAGCTGGTTTCAATAAGCAAGGGTGTGTGTTAGTAGTGCCTTTAACTCCTGGTTCAGCGCTAACAACATCTCCATTGCGATCAACTGTGATTCTTACTACAACAACACCTTGTTGATTACATTCTTGAACAACTTTTCCCTTAGATTCTAACTTTCGACCATTAAGACCAAATCCTTTACCCATTCCTCGAGAACCTGTAATATTATAATAACTATTTGTATAAGGATTACCGCTCAACTTACCTTTATCTCCTAGTTTATTATCATCTCCTTCACTTTGAGACATGGAATTCTCTTCACTTTTAGTTTGATTTACCAATTTAGATAAAATGTTTTTAGTTGTCTGGTTAACCTTGGGTTTAGGTGGGCTAATTTTTTCTGGAATTATTTTTTTTTTAACTACGTCCTTTTCTAATTTTTTTGAAGGGATAGTAACTTCGCTTATTTCTTGGCTAACAACCTTATTCTGAGCAATAGGCTTTGGTATCTGATTTGTAGTTTCTTTTTGTGGTTCTGATATGGTTTTATTATTTGAAACTAATTCCTTTTTTGGGATATCTTCTCCCATTCCTTGGTCCAAATTTCCAAAGTTGACCTCCATACCAAAACTTATTGGAGGATCATAATACTTTAATCCAAGTAAAAAAAATAATAATATCAGCAGAGTGGTAATCAAAGTGGTAATGATCGCTGATTTTTTCTCATGAGCTGTTTTGAAATACTTCATTGGGAGTCAACTGCCAAAACAACCTTTACGCCGTTTTTATTTGCTAGATTCATAATGAAAACAACTTGATCAATAGGGACCTTCTGCTCAGCTCTAAGCACAATTGAAGGGGTTTTTAAATCTTTTAACCTATCAATCAATTTACTCTCAATATTTCTTTTGGAAACCTGTTTAGAATCAATAAAGTATTGGTCGCTATTGTTAATGGTTACAGCTACAGTGTTTCTATTTTCAGTTTTACCCTTAGCCTGTGGGAGCTTTACATCAATGGTATCAAGGTTTTTAGCAAGAGTAGAAGCAATCATAAAGAAAATAAGCAAAAGAAATACTATGTCGGTCATGGAGGACATGCTGAATTCCGGGGTAATTTTATTTCTCCCTTTCAAATTCATACTAAATCGGTTCGTTAAGCAAATCAAAGAACTCTAAAGACGTGGCTTCCATTTGATAAACTACCTTATTGGTTTTTACCACCAAATGGTTGTAGGTAATATACCCTAAAATACCCACAATTAATCCAGCAACTGTTGTTGTCATTGCTGTGTAGAGTCCACTAGCTAATAATTGCATATCAATGTTTCCTCCTGCATTGGAAATTTCAAAAATGGAAAGTATCATACCAATAACAGTTCCTAAAAATCCAATCATTGGAGCCGCTCCTGCAATAGTGGCAAGAATACTGACGTTTTTTTCCAATTTATAAACCTCAAGTCTACCCGCATTCTCAATTGTAGTACTAATGTCCTCAAGGGGGCGACCAATTCTTGAAAGCCCCTTAGCAACTAATCTTGCAACAGGTTTGTTTTCACTCAAACAAAGGGCTTGAGCGCCCTCAATTTTATTGTTTAAAACATAAGTTTTGATTTGCCCCATAAAATTACTACTAAGCTTAGAGGCAGATTTTATAGCAAACAGACGTTCAAAGTAAATGTAAATAACACTAATCAACAATATAAAAAGAATACCAATAATAACCTGACCTCCAAAACCTCCTTCCCTGACTAGTTCAATAAGGGAAATGGTTTTTTCAATTTGTAGTGGAGCTTCTTGGTATGGTTTCATGTAAACTAAATTAATTTAAAATAATAAATTTTGAGAATTTAAAAAATTTTAATTAGTCAAATAATAAAATCACGCATGAGTATGAAAGCTAAAGACCCAGAAATAAATCCTACTAAAGCAAGCCATGAAATCTTTTTGAGATACCAGAAAAAATCAATTCTTTCCATACCCATTGCCACTACACCAGCAGCTGAACCAATAATTAACATACTCCCACCAGTTCCAGCTGAAAAAGCTATAAAATGCCATAAAGGATCATCGATCAATTGTGAGAACATTCCCATGCTGGCTGCAACCAAAGGAACATTATCAATTATTGCAGATCCAAAGCCTAGAAGCATTACCACTATATCAGAATTGGGTATAGTATTGTTAATAGTTTCGGCAAACTCAAATAGCATACCTAAGGACTCAAGTGCAGCAACAGCCATTAAAATTCCTAGGAAAAATAATATGCTAGGCAGTTCAATCCTTGAGAGTGAACTATGCACAGGGCTGTGACTGGAATGTTTTTCGTGATCTTCATCAATTGATGTAATATTTATTTTTGCATTACTGAAAATTTCTGCAAAAGCAGCAACAACTGCAAGAGATAGCATCATCCCAACATAAGGAGGTAAATGGGTTAATATTTTAAAAATTGGAACAAAAATAATAGCAGTTAGTCCAATGAATAGCATCGTCGAGCCATATTTATGTATCGCGTCTTCTTTAGAATCTTTTGCAATATCATCAGAAATATCACCCGTAAAAGCAGGCAAGCAAGTTGCAAGCAAAACTGGGACAATCATACAAACAATAGACGGTATAAATAAATACAAAATTAATTTTACTGTAGTGACTTTATCACCAATCCAAAGCATTGTCGTAGTTACATCTCCAATTGGCGACCAAGCTCCTCCAGCATTTGCAGAAATAATAATCAATCCTGCAAACCATATTCTTGTGTTACGAACAATGACAACTTTTTGAAGAATTGTTATTAGTACAATTGTTGCTGTAAGATTATCAATAATTGCAGAGAGTAAAAAAGCGAGCAACGAAAAAATAAATAGTAGACCCTTTTTGGATTTAGTTTTTATAAAATTCTTAATTGTAGCAAATCCATTAAAATAATCGATAATCTCTACTATAGTCATAGCACCCAAAAGGAAGACTAGGATTTCGGCGGTCTTTCCCAAATGATGTAAAAGTAAATCATTAATATGGGAGGGTATAAGCCGTTTGGATAAAATATCAACCTCAAAAACTGGAAGGTGATAAATAGAAACAATAGCCCACAAAACCGCCATCATACTTAGAGCAGGAATAAGCTTATCTATTTTGAGGGTATGCTCGAGGGTAATGGCTAAATATCCTAAAAAAAATAATGTGATAAGAATGATTTCCATTTATTGGGGATAGTTATTAATGTTGAGTTATTGGTTCCTAAAGTATGAATTATCTCAATCAATACTTGGATTTGGTAAAAATATTTTTCCGCTGGAGTGGTCGTATTTTGAGCCAGTGACACTTGATAAACAATTTACCTCTCCCCTTAGTTTGAGCACTGATAAGAATGCAAAAATTAACGCTTCTTTAAAATTAACTATATCTGTACCTGGGATAATTATTTCACAATTGGTTTTATCTTTAATAGAAGAGATTAAAAAACTATTAAAGGCACCTCCTCCTGTTACCAAAACGGAAGAAATATTGCTAAGGTTTTTTGCAATCTGATTCGCCGAGTGGATCGTATAAGTATATAATAAATCCTGAACTGATTTATCTAAATACTTTTTTAAGATGATTTGTAGGTTATCTCTCACCCATTCAATTCCTAATGATTTCGGGGGTTTTAAATCATAGAAAGATATCTGCTCTAACTCATGGAAAAGGGTGTCAATTAATTTACCCTTTTTAGCCTCTTTACCTCCATTATCATAAGCCAAATTTAATTGATTGGCAAGTGGATTTAATACTGTATTTAATGCACAAATATCATACGCAGTAAGCTTAGTACCTTTTTTAATTGTAATATTAGAAAAACCACCTAGGTTTAGACAAGCGTCGTAATTATGAAATAAAAACTTGTCTCCTACAGGAACTAATGGTGCTCCTTGACCTTTGAGCATTACGTCTTGGACCCTAAAATCGCAAATAAATGGTTTTTTAATTTTATTTGCAACTAAAGGTAAATTGCCGATTTGATAAGTAAATCCTTGATCAGGTTGATGAAAAATTGTGTGTCCGTGTGAACCAACTCCATCAAGATTATCAATTTTAAACTCTTTAATAAAAGTCAATATTAAATCGGCAATGAAAATTGAATATTCTTTATCTAATTGATGTAAAGACTTTGGGGATGAATAAATAGAATTATTTAATTTGTCCAACCAATTGGAATTATAATTGTACGTTCTAGCTGCTAAAATTTTAAAATCCCATGAATGCATTTTTGTAAACTTTACATAGACTAGATCTAATCCATCCATAGAAGTTCCAGACATCGAACCTATAAAATAATAATTCTGAGTTTTCAATTTGTTACAAAGTAGGAGGCAAAATTAGACCTTCGTTAAAATTTTCATTAGATAAATATTGTTAAATAAAGTCAAATATTGATTTATTATCATTTTTTGAGGTTTTAAATTGTAATTTGATAATTGTAAATGATTGTATTTCGCAAACACTTGGCATAAATATTAAAAAAACTAATTTTGTAGTTCTCAAAATACCATTTTCTGAACATGCTACCAAAGAAACAAGGATTATACTCCCCCGATTACGAACACGACAACTGCGGTGCTGGATTTATTTGTAGCCTTAAGGGGAAAAAAACTAATGATATAATTCATAAAGCCCTTGATATTCTTGATTGCTTAGAGCACAGAGGTGCTGTAAGTTCGGATGGAAAAACAGGAGATGGGGCGGGCATTTTAATAGAAATACCTCACGAATTCTTAAAAAATAAATGTGATTTTAGCTTACCAGAAGCAACTGAGTATGCAGTAGGAATGGTTTTTCTTCCTCAAAAAGAAAATCAAAGTTCTTATTGTATAGGTGTTTTAGAATCAGAATTAAAAAAACAAGGATTAGAAGTTTTAGGGTGGAGAAAAGTTCCAGTCAATCACGAAGTAGTTGGAAAAATAGCTTCACAAACTGAACCCAAGATAATGCAGATTTTTGTTAGTAAGGGCGATAAATCTACATCAGATCATCAATTTAATAACAAATTATTTTGTGCAAGAAAAATTTCTGAACATACAATCTTAAGTTCAAAACTGTCTCAAAGCTCATATTTTTACTTGCCAAGCCTTTCCACTAGGACTATTATATATAAAGGTTTATTGATACCTGAGGACATTAAAGGCTATTATACTGATCTTTCAGACCCAAAAGTTATAACAAGACTTGCCTTAGTACATCAAAGATTTTCAACAAATACTTTTCCTACTTGGGATCTTGCCCAGCCATTTAGGTATATGTGCCACAACGGAGAAATTAATACTTACAGAGGAAACTTTAGCCGTATGCAAATAAGGGAGGAATTACTTGAAAGTGAGTCATTTGGATCAGATATTAATAATATGCTTCCAATAATTTTACCCGGTAAATCCGACTCATGTTCAATGGATATGGCCGTAGAACTCCTTCTGTCTACTGGAAGATCTTTACCTGAGGTTATGATGATGCTGGTTCCTGAAGCCTGGGAAAAACATCCTTCCATGAATGCTAATAAAAAAGATTTCTACAAATTTAATTCTTGTTTGATGGAGCCTTGGGATGGCCCTGCATCAATTCCTTTTACAGACGGTAAATACATCGGGGCGCTACTTGACAGAAATGGTTTGAGACCCTCGAGATATACCGTTACTAAAGATGGTTATGTAGTAATGTCCTCTGAAACAGGTGTGTTAGAAATTGAACCTGAAAACGTTGAAACTCACGGTAGACTTGAGCCAGGGAAAATGTTTCTCGTAAATATGGACGAGGGAAGAATCATTGAAGATCAGGAGATAAAAGATATTGTCACCTCGAAAATGCCATACAGAAAATGGCTTGACGATAACTTGTTGTCATTAAAAGAGGTTCCTTATAACAAAAAGAATGAGCAAAAAGAAAAAGAAGACTTTGAGACAAGAATGAGAGTTTTTGGATATACTCAAGAGGACTTAAAGATAATAATAGGTCCAATGAGTATAACTGCAAAAGAGGCAATTGGTTCTATGGGTACGGATACTCCATTAGCAGTTTTATCTGAAAAGCCTCAGCTTCTTTACAATTATTTTAAACAATTATTTGCTCAAGTTACAAATCCCCCCTTAGACGGTATAAGAGAAGAAATCGTTACGGATATCAGTATCACTCTTGGTAAAGAGTTTAATGTATTTGAATTATCAGCTAACCATGCTAAAAAACTATTTATTGAGAATCCTATTATTTCAAATGAAGATCTTAATAAAATTAATTCTATCGATAAAAATGGTTTTAAAGCCTCTAAGATATCTATTCTCTACGAGGCTCAATTGGGGTTAAATGGAATTGAATCTGCATTGGATAGTATGGTTTTGGAAATCGAGAGAAAAATTTCTAGTGGCGTAAATTTAATAATTCTATCAGATAAAGGGGTTTCTCCATCTTTAGCCCCAATCCCTGTTCTTTTAGCAACCTCTCATGTACAAAACTGTTTCAAACGTTTAAAAAAACGATCTGAATTTGGAATTATTATTGAGTCTGCTGAACCTAGAGAACCCCACCATTTTGCCTTACTTTTTGGATATGGAGCTAGCGCCATAAACCCTTACATGGTCAATGAAATAATTTCACACCAAATTAAAAATAAAGTTATTCAAAATGTTTCTATTGAAAAAGGGATTGATAACTTCAATAAAGCAATTGCTAAGGGTATTATTAAGGTAATGAATAAGATTGGTATTTCAACTTTAAATTCATATCGAGGTGCTCAAATTTTTGAGGCCCTTGGATTAAGTCAAAAATTTATTGATGATTTTTTCACAAATACGCCTACAAGAATTCAGGGAATTGGTCTTTACGAAATAGAAAAAGAAGTTAATAAAAGACACACAAAAGCATATATTCATGAATCAAACATTGGCCTTCCTTTAGAAATTGGTGGTGATTACAGGTGGAGAAGAGATGGTGAAGCCCATGTGGTAAATCCCTCAACAATATCCTCACTGCAACAGGCAGTAAAAAATAAAAGTTTTGATAAATATGAAACCTTCGCTACACTAATTAATGACCAAAACGAGAAACTTATGACCTTGAGGGGTCTTTTTGAATTTTCTAGTTTTGATCCAATTCCAATTGATCAGGTAGAGCCCTGGACTGATATTGTTAAACGATTCAAAACAGGTGCTATGTCCTTGGGTTCAATTAGTCAAGAGGCGCACGAAAATCTCGCAATTGCCATGAATAAAATTGGAGGTAAGAGTAACTCAGGTGAAGGCGGTGAAGATGTGAAGAGATTTTTACCTGACAAAAATGGTGATTGGAAGAACTCGGCAATTAAACAAGTTGCATCTGGAAGGTTTGGTGTTTCCAGCCATTACCTTAGTTCTGCAAGAGAGATCCAGATCAAGATGGCTCAGGGGGCCAAGCCTGGAGAGGGAGGTCAATTACCGGGTCCAAAGGTTAATCCATATATAGCCTCAGTAAGAAATTCAACACCTTATGTGGGACTTATTTCTCCACCCCCACATCACGATATATATTCTATAGAAGACCTATCTCAATTAATTTATGATTTGAAAAACGCTAACCGTGAAGCTAGAATAAATGTTAAGCTTGTATCTGAGGTTGGTGTGGGAACAATTGCAGCTGGAGTTGCAAAGGCCAAGGCTGATGTCATACTTATTTCTGGATATGATGGAGGAACTGGGGCTTCACCACTAACCTCCCTCAAGCATGCGGGTTTACCATGGGAATTAGGAATTGCAGAAGCACAGCAAACTCTTGTTTTAAATGGTTTAAGAAGCAGAATCGTATTAGAATGTGATGGGGCATTAAAAACTGGAAGAGATGTTGCTATTGCGTGTCTTTTAGGGGCAGAAGAATTTGGGTTTTCAACTGCACCACTAATTGCCAGTGGTTGTATTATGATGCGGGCTTGTCATTTAAATACATGTCCTGTTGGAATCGCAACCCAAGATCCGGAGCTTAGAAAAAATTTCAAAGGTAAACCTGAATATGTAATTAATTACATGTACTTTATTGCTGAAGAGTTGAGAAAAATAATGGCGAATTTAGGTTTTAGAAAAATCGATGAAATGGTCGGTCAATCACAGAAACTGAATATGAATAAAGCTATTCATCATTTCAAAGCTCAAGGTCTTGATCTTTCATCAATTCTTCATAAGCCTAAGGTTTCAGATGGATTAATTGAGAGAAATACTGAATCTCAAAATCATAACTTAGATAGTGTAATAGATTTTGAAATTTTAAAAGATGGAAAAGATGCCATTTTTAACAAAATACCTAAAAGCCTTTCTTATAAAATTAAGAATACTGATAGAACCGTGGGAACCATAATTAGTAATGAAATTTCAAAAGTGCATGGAGCCAGTGGATTACCAAAGGATACTCTTGAATTAAATTTTAATGGCACTGCAGGTCAAAGCTTTGGATGTTTTGCGGCTAATGGTATTAAAATGACTATAACTGGTACTACCAACGACTACTTTGGAAAGGGACTCTCTGGCGCTACAATCATCGCTAAAGTACCTGAAAAAGCTACATTTGTATCTAATAAAAATATAATTACAGGTAATGTTACTCTCTATGGAGCAACAAGTGGAGAGGCTTACATTAATGGAATTGCTGGTGAAAGATTTTGTGTTAGAAATTCCGGAGCCAAAGCAGTAGTTGAGGGTATCGGAGACCACGGATGTGAGTATATGACAGGTGGTATTGCCATAATTTTAGGTGAATTTGGTAGAAATTTTGCCGCTGGTATGAGTGGTGGAATTGCATATATTTATGATGAAAAAGGGATTTTCGATGAAAAAAAATTCAATCTTGAAATGGTTGAACTAGAGAATTTAGAGATTAGTGATGCAAAAAGTGTTTTGAAGTTAATTAAAAATCATTATAGTTACACCAATAGTCAACTGGCAAAAAAAATCATTGACAATTGGTCTACCTCATTAAATAATTTTATTAAGGTAATGCCAACTGATTACAAAAAGGCTCTGGAAATGATGACTCGAACTAAAAAACAAAAAACAATTTAGACATGGGGAAGATTAAAGGTTTTATGGAGTTTGAAAGGATAAAGGAGGCTGTTATTAAACCAAAAGACAGAGTTAAAAATTATAATGAATTTACTTTAAGCCCCAAAACAGATAAACTGAGGGATCAGGGTGCAAGATGCATGGATTGCGGTGTTCCTTTTTGTCACAGTGGTTGTCCGTTAGGTAATTTAATTCCTGACTTTAATGATGCTGTTTATCAAAACGATTGGAAAAATGCACTCTCTATTTTACATAGTACAAATAATTTTCCTGAATTTACAGGTAGACTTTGTCCTGCTCCTTGCGAAGAAGCATGTGTTTTAGGTATTGTTAACCCACCCGTATCAATTGAACTAATAGAGAAATATATTGTTGAACGTGGGTTCTCAGAGGGGTGGATAAAACCCCATCCGCCAGAATCTAGAACTGGAAAAACTGTTGCTGTAATTGGTTCTGGCCCTGCTGGGTTGGCTGCTGCACAGCAGTTGAACAGAGCTGGACATACTGTCACTGTATTTGAAAGAGACAATAAAATTGGTGGTCTTTTAAGATATGGTATCCCTGATTTTAAAATGGAAAAAAACATTATAGACAGGCGTTTAAATGTTATGGAAGCTGAGGGAATCAATTTTAAAATCAATATTGAAGTAGGTAAGGCTATTTCAGCAAAAGATATTGAAAACGAATATGATGCGATTGTCATTTGTACTGGGGCTTCTATTAAAAGAGATCTTCCTATACCTGGCTCTGAACTTAATGGAGTTGAGCAAGCAATGAATTTTTTACCTCACAATAATAAAGCAGTGGATGGACAAATTAAACGCAACACTAAATATCTTGCCAAAGACAGAAATGTAATTGTTATTGGAGGAGGTGATACCGGTTCTGACTGTATTGGAACATCTAACAGACAAGGGGCGAAAAGTGTCACTAATTTTGAAATCATGCCTAAACCATCAGATGAAAGAACTGAAGAAAATCCTTGGCCCTATTGGCCCTTTAAACTTAAGACAAGTTCCTCTCACGAGGAAGGAAGCCACAGGGAGTGGAGTATTTTAACCAAAGAATTTGTTGGGGATGGAAAAGGTAACCTCAAAGGGCTGATAACGGTTGAAGTAGAATGGGAAAAAATTCCTGGAGAGCGTCCTAGGTTGAAAGAAATAAAGGGATCTGAAAAAGAATGGCCATGCGAACTAGCATTATTAGCTCTAGGATTTACTGGTCCTGAAAGGTCTTTACCTGAGCAATTTGGTCTAACCTTCGATCCAAGAGGCAATGTAAAAGGTGAAAAACTTTACCAAACTAATAAACCTAATATCTTTGCTGCAGGAGATGCAAGAAGAGGTCAGTCGCTTATTGTATGGGCTATCTCAGAAGGTCGTGAAGCAGCCCATCAGATTGATACTTATTTAATGGGCAGTTCGAGTCTGCCTCAAAAAAATAAGGCTGGAGATCTTATGGCTATATAAATTTATTGGAAAAAATTCCAAACAATTCCAAACCTAAGTATTGAATCTCTGTATGGTGTGAACGGAGCTGAATAGTAATTATACCCTGTGTTATCATCATTGATATGTTCGAATTTCAGGAATAATCTTGTCTGTTGTATTTTAGCATTTATAAAAAAATCAATTCTTGGAAAATCACCTATCTCCGTATGGTTTTGTGATACAAACTCACCAATCACAGGGCTGTATCGGTCACCAAAATACTTTGTGAAATATTGTGCAGTGATCCCTGTTTGAAGAAAAAGTGCTTTACCAAAAAGTTGACTTGAGAAAAATAAAGAACTTCTTACATTCCACTCTGGAACATTAATTGGTTTGAAACCATCTTCTGCCTCATTTTGAGTTACTTGTTGATATTGAACGGTATTTGCAAGTGAAAATTTACCCAGATTAAGCTGTTTATTCCATCTCAATTTAAGGTAGTTGATCTGATTTTCGGATTGCTCTGGGGTAACCAATAATTCTTCTTCAACCTTATTGGTTGATTCTAAAAATGAAATCATCCTTTTAAAAGGCAATAAGTTTCTAAAATAAGTATAGTTATTGATCAGCTCATATTTACCTTGTAAATCGCCCCAAATTTGGTGACTGAGCTTAAATTCTAAAGTATTAATTTGCTGATTTTTGAAACTTGGATTATACCAGTCATATTCAATAAAATTACTTCGATGTAAGAAAAAATTAAAATTAGGTGTCTGATTACGAAGGCTGAATTTGGTCTGAATAAAAAGATCGTTTTTAAATCGTTTACTTAATGTCCCAGACATGAATTGGGTGGCATATTCCTTTTTAATCGAAATATAGCCTTCCGCCTTAAAATCTAATTTTAAAAATGTTTTTTTCCAATAGGTATCTAACGCAAACTGATTGGCTTTAATAGAAGTGGGGTAAGGCCCACGATCAACTGGCCCGTCCTCAGCTTCATCGGAAGGGAAAATGATAAAATAATTCCAGTTAAAAATACGCATTCCAGCTTTTACTTGACCTAATTTTTTATCGTTAAAAATGGCGTATAATTCATTCTCCATTGTATCCAAACGATTACTCACATTATATCTTGAGGTGCCTGATGCAGTTCCAAAAAAACCTTTCAGGTCAAGCTCAGAATTATCATAATTAAACTGCTTTATTTCATAATTGACTTTATGACCAACGGTCAATCTTTTTGGCCTTTCATAATTATACATTTTATTGTTACCTCCGATAATCACGTCATATTGTTGATCTAGATAATATCTCCTTCCTACCAAAGTATTTTCTACTTCTACATTATTATTTAACCTAGATCGGTCCAAAAAACCATCATAATCAAATTCTTCTATCGCTTTTTCAAAAAAGTAAACACTTAAAGAATCTAGACCCCCATTTGCCTGATTCTCCAGCCTTTGAGCAACAAAATGAGAGCGCTGGCGATAGCGATAATTTTTTGAGGTATAATTCGTGGTAAAACGTAAATTCGTTCCTCCACCCAGTGTATTTATATATCTTCCTAGTGATCGATATGCTTTGTGGGCAACTGATAAGTTAAATCTGGGAGAAGTATTAACTGTAATCAGAGCATCAACCATTTGACCCTGCTCAAACACAGATTTAAAAAATAGCTCCGTCATTGGAGTAGGTACCTCAAAATAAGGAGTCTCTTCTTCTTCCATGTAGGCAAAATGTTTTCCCCTAGCACCAATTTGCGGAGTTTTTTTCTCTCTTTGAAAATCATAACCAAGTTTATTAAAACCTTCTCCTGTGTTAGGAAAAGTCAATACCTCAAAATAATCTTTACGCAAATAATTAAAACGATAATCCTTATTTATATTTAAGGTGGTATCCAAATGTTTTTCAGTTCCATCGGAATAGAAAATTTTATAATCCTCAACCGTTATTTCACTCATTTCTTTAATCGGTTTTTGGACTAATTTTCTAAGCTCAACCAAACGTAACTTGTACTGTGTTCTTTCTATTGAGAAAGAATCGAGCAACTGTGTAAATAATTTTACAGAGAGCAACCTACTATCATGATCTAGATTAATACGATTCATTATCTCGAATCTCTTGGGAAGCGAATCCACATCTTTTTCCTCAAGAGTTTTAACAACTACATTTTTTAAAATTCCAAGTTTAGGAACTGAAAAATTCAAAAATCGAATGGAATCCTTTTGGCTAATTGGTTGAATTACTTCAACAATAATACTGTCATTTGTAACTATTAAACTGTCAACTACTTTAACTGGCACAGAAAAACCCACTATTTCAAGCGTATTATTAAGTTTAGCGTTGGCCTCCTTTATATCATTAACTTCTTGAGCAAATGAAAGTGCAGTATACAGTAGAAAAAAAACAGCTAACTGTCGCCTCATTAAAATGAATTTGATGCGAAGTTAAAATAAATGTACTTAACTTGTCTTTAAGATTATAAACGAAAATCTGACATTGTTAGCAGCACAGTTTTCATTAAAGGTTGAAGCAGGAACGGATGAAGCAGGAAGAGGATGTTTGGCAGGTCCAGTGACTGCCGCAGCAGTGATTTTACCAACTTCTTTTGATTTACGTTTTTTAAATGATTCAAAACAACTAAACGAACAACAACGTTATGAACTTCGACCATTAATTGAAGCGCAAGCGATTGCTTTTGCTTACGCGCATGTTTCTCCCCTGGAAATAGATAGAATAAATATTTTAAACGCTAGTATCAAAGCTATGCATTTGGCTTTAATAAAACTTAGGAAGCAGCCTGAATTTATAGCAGTAGATGGGAATAGATTTCATTCATTTGGCAATGTTCCCCATCAATGTTTGATTAAAGGAGATGCAAAATACCTTAATATTGCATCGGCTTCAGTCCTAGCAAAAACTTATCGAGATGATTATATGAAAAAAATTCACGAGGAGTATCCAGATTATCTATGGCAGAAAAATAAAGGTTATCCCACCAAGGCCCACAGAGAGGTCATAAAAATAAAAGGATCTACACCTCACCATCGAAAATCTTTTCAATTACTGCCAAAACAACTTGAAATCAACTTAAGGTCTTAATAATTTGCATTGTTGAAAAGTTAGTGGAATATATTTTTTGTTCTTACCTCCTAGGCAAGATGGGTTTTAATAATTTTGAGTGTTATGCAGAAAAATTTTATGTTAATTTTTATTCTATTGGTATTTGTCAGCTGCAGTATTCCAAAGTCTAAAGATATTGACCTTTTAGAGGCTGTTCCTCAAAACACTTCACTTGTAATTCAGGTCAACGACACTCTGGCTTTAGGAAGTTCACCGTTGCTATTGAAAATTTTTGATCTTGATCCAGACTTAAAAAAAACAATTAAAGATATAACTCCTAGAAAGCCTTCACTTCCTTTTGTGTATTGTATTACGCCTATCGGAAAAGATCAAAATGCTGTAGGTTTTATTACCAAGTCAACTCAAGCGGATACCTTGATCAATTATCAAACTAAAATTAAATATAGTAGTCAAATAATAGGAACGAGCAACGAGAGCGGTCAAACATTTTACA
>ERZ802830.2294-NODE-2294-length-17525-cov-6.7917_pt1 | contig 17525 bp, 14 predicted proteins | sample MGYA00345654_ERZ802830 | MGnify/ENA primary metagenome ERZ802830 (study PRJEB30503, sample SAMEA104212375) | marine metagenome | biome: Westerlies Biome; feature: [SRF] surface water layer (ENVO:00010504) within the epipelagic zone...; material: water...
TTATAGAATTTTTTTCATGATTTTCAGCTCCATCTCGCGCCCACTGACCAATGCAAGGTCCACATGCATTAGTAAAAATTTTTGCATTTAATTTTTCAAAAATATCTAATAAACCATCTCTTTCAGCTGTAAATCTTACCTGTTCTGAACCAGGATTTATTCCAAAATCAGCCTTAGTATTTAAGTTTTTTTTAAGTGCTTGTTTTGCAATAGATGCTGCCCTTGAAAGATCTTCGTATGATGAGTTAGTGCATGATCCAATAAGACCCCATTCAATTTTCACAGGCCAATCATTTGATTTAGCTTTTGATTTCATTTCTGAAACTGGAGTTGCGAGATCTGGAGTAAAAGGTCCGTTGATATGGGGTGTTAATTCGTTTAGGTTTATTTCAATTACTTCGTCAAAATATTTTACAGGATTTTTATAAACTTCTTTATCTGCAGTTAAATGTTGCTTTACCTTATTAGCAGCATCAGCAACATCATTTCTTCCCGTAGCTCTTAAATATCTTTCCATTGACTCGTCATATCCAAATGTTGATGTTGTTGCACCAACTTCTGCACCCATATTACATATTGTCCCTTTTCCAGTACACGAAATCTCTTCTGCTCCATCTCCAAAATATTCAATTATGCAACCGGTTCCACCTTTAACAGTTAATATTCCAGCAACTTTCAAAATAATATCTTTTGGAGCTGTCCATCCATTTAATTTTCCTACGAGTTTAACTCCTATTAGTTTTGGAAATTTTAATTCCCAAGCCATTCCAGCCATTACATCAACAGCATCAGCACCTCCAACCCCTATTGCGAGCATTCCCAAACCACCTGCATTTACAGTATGAGAATCGGTCCCAATCATCATTCCACCAGGAAAAGCATAGTTTTCAAGCACGACTTGATGAATAATTCCTGCGCCTGGCTTCCAAAATCCAATACCATATTTATTGGACACTGACTGCAAAAAATCGAAGACCTCAAAACTAGCTGTGTTTGCAGCTTTCAAATCATCAAAAGCACCTGATTTTGCCTGAATTAAGTGATCACAATGAACAGTAGTTGGAACGGCAACTTTGTGTTTACCAGCCTGCATAAATTGTAAAAGAGCCATTTGTGCAGTTGCATCTTGACAGGCTATCCTATCTGGAGCAAAATCAACGTAATCAACACCTCTTTCATATTTTTTTAAAATTTCATTATTCCAAAGATGGGAATATAAAATTTTTTCAGAAGCTGTTAATGGCTTTTTTAATATTGATCTTGTTTTAGATATAATCTTATCTAAAGATTCGTAATAATTTTTTATCATTTCAATGTCAAATGCCATATTCAATTTTGTTAATCAATTTTTGGACGAAATTACACTAAATATTATGGATCTAAAAGATACTAATCAGAAATTTTAGTTTAGAAATTCTTAAAATAATCAACAAATTTTCAAATTCAATCTAATAACCTTAGTAAATAAAAAACATAACAAATAAAATTTTTAGTAAAAAACTCGAAAAAAAACTCGAAATATAAAGGCCTATACATTTTTTTTTTTAAATTTGCACTCTCTAAAAACTCAAAAGAAAAAATCAATTATGGCTAAAGAAACTTTCGATCGGTCAAAACCCCATTTAAATATTGGTACAATTGGCCACGTAGATCATGGTAAAACAACTTTAACAGCAGCTATTACAAAGGTTCTAGCTGATGCTGGATTATCAGAAGCACAAAGCTTTGATCAAATAGATAACGCCCCCGAAGAAAAAGAGCGTGGTATTACAATTAACACATCTCATGTAGAATACCAAACTACTAACAGACATTATGCCCATGTAGATTGTCCTGGACACGCCGATTATGTTAAGAACATGGTAACAGGAGCTGCACAAATGGATGGAGCTATATTGGTTGTTGCAGCAACTGATGGTCCAATGCCACAAACGAGAGAGCACATCCTATTAGGACGTCAAGTAGGTGTTCCTAGGATCGTAGTTTTTCTTAACAAAGCAGATATGGTTGATGATGAGGAGCTCCTTGAATTAGTTGAAATGGAAGTAAGAGAACTACTTTCTTTTTATGACTATGATGGTGATAATACTCCAGTTATTCTTGGATCTGCCTTAGGAGCATTAAATGGTGAGCAAAAATGGGTTGATACAGTTATGAAGTTAATGGAGGAAGTAGATGGTTGGATTGAACTTCCAAAGCGAGATGTTGATAAAGATTTTTTAATGCCTGTTGAGGATGTTTTTTCTATCACTGGTCGTGGTACAGTAGCAACTGGTCGAATTGAAACAGGTGTAGCTAATACTGGTGATGAAATCGACATAATTGGTATGGGTGCTGAAAAATTAAAATCTACTATTACTGGCGTTGAAATGTTTAGAAAAATATTAGACCGAGGAGAGGCTGGTGATAACACTGGAATACTTCTCCGTGGAATTGAAAAAACAGATATCAAAAGGGGTATGGTTTTATGTAAAGTTGGATCAGTAACTCCACATGCTAAATTCAAGGCTGAGGTATATATACTCAAAAAGGAAGAGGGTGGACGACATACTCCCTTTCATAATAATTACAGGCCCCAATTTTATGTGAGAACTACAGATGTAACAGGAAATATTAAGCTTCCAAGTGGTGTTGAAATGGTTATGCCCGGAGATAATTTAACAATTGATGTTGATTTAATTCAACCAATTGCTTTAAATCTTGGTTTACGTTTTGCTATCCGTGAAGGAGGAAGAACTGTTGGAGCAGGTCAGGTAACTGAAATATTAGATTAAGAATTTGATTGATGCCCAAAGTATTGTGGCGATATACCATTATACTTTGTAAACATAAACGGGTTTAGCTCAGTTGGTAGAGCACTGGTCTCCAAAACCAGGTGTCGGGAGTTCGAGTCTCTCAACCCGTGCATTATAAATTTAATTGTAAATGACTACGATAGTAAACTTTTTAAAAGATTCATTCGAAGAACTCCAAAAGAATGTCTCATGGACTCCAAGAGCTGAACTACAGCGTTTAGTTGTTGTAGTTTTAGTGTTTTCAGTCATATTTTCTCTGGCCATATGGGGTGCTGATTCAATTCTTTCAAGAATTGTTAAATCTTATTTTGAACTTATAAACTGATTCTATGACCGAAGTAAGTAACAGCAAGTGGTATGTGATTCGGGCAGTAAGTGGTCAAGAAGCTAAAATTAAAGATTATATAGCTTCTGAGATTGAAAGACTTGGTTTTTCAAAAAAATTAGAAGATATACTCGTCCCAACTGAAAAAATAGTACAAATACGAAATGGAAAAAAAATTAGTAAAGAGCGTACATATTTTCCTGGTTATATTATGATAAAAGCGGATCTTACAGGTGAATTACCACACGTAATTAAATCTGTTACTAACGTAATTGGATTTTTAGGAGAGACAAAAGGAGGTGATCCAGTTCCTTTAAGGCCAGCTGAGGTAAATAGAATGCTTGGGAAAGTTGATGAGCTGTCACTCTCTACCGAGCAAATAAATATACCTTATGTCATAGGTGAAAACATTAAGGTTATTGACGGACCCTTTAATGGTTTCACAGGGGCTATAGAAAAGATTAATGAAGATAAGAGAAAACTAGAGGTTATGGTAAAAATATTTGGTCGTAAAACACCACTGGAACTAAGTTACATGCAAGTTGAAAAATTATGAACCAGTGCTTGTTACCAAAATATAATTTAAATTAAACGTAATGGCTAAAGAAGTTGAGAAAGTTTTAAAAGTTCAGGTAAGAGGTGGTGCTGCAAACCCTTCCCCACCTGTGGGTCCAGCGCTTGGTGCAGCTGGAGTTAACATAATGGAATTTTGTAAGCAATTCAATGCAAGATCACAGGATAAGCCTGGAAAAATTTTACCTGTAACTATAACTGTATACAAAGATAAATCTTTCGAATTTGTGATCAAGACTCCACCTGCTGCAGTTCAATTAATGGAGGCTGCAAAAAAGAAAAAAGGTTCTGGGGAGCCCAACAGAAACAAAGTTGGTTCGGTTACATGGGATCAAGTAAGAACTATAGCCGAGGATAAAATGCCTGATTTAAATGCATTTAATATAGAATCAGCAATGAAAATGGTGGCAGGCACAGCAAGATCTATGGGTTTTAAAGTTCAGGGAAACTTACCATTTAAACAATAATTAAAATGCGAAAAATTACTAAAAATCAGAAAAATGCTAGAGCTAAAATAGATACTTCTATTTTTTACAGCTTGAAAGATGCTTCAAAATTGATTAAAGATATAGCAACATCAAAATTTGATGAGTCTATAGACATCGCAATAAGACTTGGTGTTGATCCAAAAAAAGCAAATCAAATGGTTAGGGGCGTTGTTACACTTCCAAATGGAACTGGAAAAAATCTTCGAGTACTTGCGCTTGTTCCTCCAGATAAAGAAAATGAAGCTAAAGAAGCCGGGGCTGATCATTTTGGTTTAGACGAATACCTTCAAAAGATAAAAGACGGTTGGACTGATATTGATGTGATAGTTACTATGCCTAGTGTCATGGGGAAATTAGGACCCTTGGGAAGAGTTCTTGGACCTAGAGGATTAATGCCAAATCCCAAAACTGGAACAGTGACCATGGATATTAAAAAAGCAATTTCTGATGTTAAAGGAGGTAAAATAGATTTTAAGGTTGAAAAAAATGGCATTATACATGCTGCCATCGGAAAAGTTTCTTTTTCTTCAAATAAAATATTTGAGAATGCAGATGAATTTATCAAAACAGTTATTAAACTTAGACCTTCTACGACCAAAGGAGCATATGTAAAAAGTATTTTCATGTCAACAACCATGGGTCCTGGTGTTCCTATTGAAGCTAAATTTTCATAATACAAAAAAATAATGAACAAAGCTGAAAAAATTAAAGTAATTGATGATTTAACCTTGAGTTTATCTAACTCCAAAAACTTATATCTAACTGATATCTCTGGATTAAATGCTTCTCAAACTTCAGATTTGAGAAGAGCATGTTTCAAGGCTGATATCAAATTGTCAGTCGTTAAAAATACAATGCTTTCCAGAGCGATAGATGCATCAGAGAAAGATTTTGGTGAAATTCCTTCAGTATTGAAAGGTAATACATCACTGATGTTTTCTGAAGCTGGAAATGCACCAGCGAAAATCATTAAAGAATTTAGAAAGAAAAATGATAGACCAATTCTTAAAGCTGCTTTTATTGAAGAGGCTGTATATATTGGTGATAGTCAACTAGATACTCTTGTGGCAATTAAATCTCGAGAAGAATTAATTGGTGAAGTTATAGGGTTATTAAAATCTCCGGCACAAAATGTTATTTCTGCATTAAAATCAAGTGGAAATAATTTGTCTGGAGTGTTAAAAACGTTATCAGAGCGTTAATTCTGAAAAAAATTGAATTATTAAAATTAAATTAAAAAAAGTAAAAATGGCAGATATAAAAGATTTTGCGGAAAAATTAGTAAACTTAACAGTAAAAGAAGTTAATGAACTTGCAACAATCCTCAAAGAGGAATATGGTATTGAGCCTGCAGCAACTGCAGTAGCAGCTTCAGCTCCAGCTGCAGGAGGAGATGCCGCTGGTGGTGCAGATGAAAAAACAGAATTTGATGTTATATTAACCGCTGCAGGAGGTTCAAAGCTTGCTGTAGTAAAATTGGTAAAAGAATTGACAGGACTTGGTTTAAAAGAAGCCAAAGGTTTAGTTGATGAAGCTCCAAGCCCAATTAAAGAGGGTGTTGCTAAAGATGAAGCTGAGGGACTTAAAAAGTCTTTGGAAGAAGCTGGTGCAGAGGTAGAGCTAAAGTAAAATTAACTTTATTTGGTTCATTTGCTTTTTTTTAAAAGTTCATGAATTAACCTATTTCTATATCATAATCATAACAATCATAAAACCTCCAAAATGTCAAGTACAATAAAAAAGAGAACAAATTTTGCTGTTGCACAGCATACCCCAAATTATCCAGATTTTCTTGATATTCAAATTAAATCATTTCAGGATTTTTTCCAATTAGAAACTAAGTCTGATGAAAGAAACGAAGAAGGCCTATTTAATACTTTCAAAGAAAATTTTCCTATAACCGATACAAGAAATCAATTTGTATTGGAGTTTTTGGACTATTTTGTTGATCCACCTCGATATTCAATTCAAGAATGTATCGAAAGAGGTCTTACATATTCTGTTCCTCTCAAAGCCCGTTTAAAATTATACTGCACCGATGTAGAACATGAGGATTTTGAAACTATTGTGCAAGATGTTTTTTTAGGAACTATTCCATATATGACTCCTAGTGGTACATTTTGTATTAATGGAGCTGAAAGAGTAGTAGTATCTCAGCTTCATAGATCACCTGGTGTCTTTTTTGGACAATCTTTTCATGCTAATGGAACTAAACTTTATTCTGCTAGGGTAATCCCTTTCAAAGGATCATGGATTGAATTTGCAACTGATATAAACAGTGTTATGTATGCTTATATTGACAGAAAGAAAAAATTACCAGTAACTACACTTTTTAGAGCTATAGGTTATGAAAGTGATAAAGATATTTTGGAAATTTTTGATCTTGCTGAAGAAATAAAAGTCTCTAAATCAGGATTAAAAAAGGTTCTAGACAGAAAATTAGCTGCAAGAGTCCTTAAAACATGGCATGAAGATTTTGTCGATGAGGACACTGGAGAGGTTATTTCTATAGAAAGGAATGAAATAATAATTGATAGGGATACAATATTAGAAAAAAATCATATCGATCAGATTTTTGATTTGGGAACTAAAACTATACTTCTTCACAAGGTTGATGCTCATATGTCTGATTATGCTATCATTCATAATACTTTACAAAAAGATCCAACTAACTCTGAAAAAGAGGCTGTTGAACATATATATCGTCAACTTAGAAATGCAGAACCACCTGATGAGGACACTGCAAGAGGCATAATTGATAAATTGTTTTTTTCTGACCAAAGATACAATTTGGGTGAAGTTGGAAGGTACAGAATGAATAAAAAGTTAGGAGTTGAAGTTGAAATGGATAAACTAGTTTTAACTAAACTAGATATCATAACAATAATTAAATACCTAATTGAATTAATTAATTCTAAAGCTGAGATAGACGATATTGATCACCTTTCAAATAGACGTGTTAGAACTGTAGGAGAGCAATTATCCTCACAATTTGGTGTTGGTTTGGCAAGGATGGCTAGAACAATTAGAGAAAGAATGAATGTAAGAGATAATGAGGTTTTTACTCCAATTGATCTTATAAATGCCAAAACACTTTCATCAGTCATCAATACTTTTTTTGGTACTAATCAACTCTCGCAGTTTATGGATCAAACAAATCCTCTTGCGGAATTAACTCACAAAAGAAGGCTATCCGCTCTAGGTCCAGGTGGACTTTCAAGGGAAAGAGCTGGTTTCGAGGTAAGAGATGTCCATTATACCCATTATGGAAGGTTATGCCCAATTGAGACTCCTGAAGGACCTAATATAGGATTAATATCTTCACTTGGAGTATATGCAAAAGTTAATAATTTAGGTTTTATAGAAACACCTTACAGAAAAGTTGTAAATGGAAAAATCAATTTGAAGGAAACAATATATTTAACTGCTGAAGAAGAAGAAAATAAGCTTATAGCTCAAGCTACAGTTCCTTTTGATAAAGATGGAAAAATCATAAGTGATAGAGTAATTGCTCGAGATCAAGCTGATTTTCCAGTAGTCAATCCCGATAAAATTAATTATACAGATGTTGCTCCTAACCAAATAGCTTCAATATCAGCATCTTTAATCCCCTTTTTGGAACACGATGATGCTAACAGAGCTTTAATGGGATCAAATATGATGAGGCAAGCTGTACCATTACTTAAACCAGATTCACCAATTGTTGGAACGGGACTAGAATCCCAAGTAGCAACCGACTCCAGGATTTTAATTAATGCCGAAGGGGATGGTTATGTGGAATATGTTGATGCAAATAAGATTACAATCAAATATGATATTTCAAAAAAGGAAGAAATGGTTCAGTTTGATAGCCCAACTAAGGATTATGAGTTGATAAAATTCAGAAAAACTAATCAGGGAACATGTATTAATCTAAAATCAATTGTAAAAAAAGGGGATAGAGTCATTAAAGGTCAAGTTTTATGTGAGGGTTATGCGACAGAAAATGGAGAATTAGCGTTAGGAAGAAACATGAAAGTTGCATTTATGCCCTGGAAGGGTTATAATTTCGAGGATGCCATTGTCATATCTGAAAAGGTTGTGAGGGAAGATATATTTACTTCAATTCATATTGATGAATATTCATTAGATGTGAGAGATACAAAATTAGGAACAGAGGAGTTAACTGACGATATACCGAATGTGAGTGAAGAGGCCACAAAAGACCTAGATGAAAATGGTATGATAAGAATAGGTGCAGATGTAAATCCTGGAGATATTTTAATAGGTAAAATTACACCTAAAGGAGAATCTGATCCAACTCCTGAAGAAAAACTTTTAAGAGCAATTTTTGGAGATAAAGCAGGTGATGTCAAAGATGCATCTCTTAAGGCTCCCCCTTCACTTTATGGAATTGTAGTTGATAAAAAACTATTTACAAGGTCTGTAAAGGATAAAAGAAAGCGAAATCAAGACAAGCAAGAGCTACAAATTCTGGAAGAAAAGTATGATTTAAAATTTGATAATTTAAAAGGAATTCTTGTTGAGAAATTATTTGCAATTGTGAATGGTAAAACAAGTCAAGGTGTGCAAAACGATTTAGGTGAAGACGTTTTACCAAAAGGAAAAAAATATACTTTAAAAATGCTCTCGGGAGTTGAAGATTATACTCACCTAACAAAAGGTTCTTGGACAACATCATCAGATACTAATCTCATGATTGCTGATTTAATTCATAACTATAAGATTAAAGAAAATGATTTACAAGGTTCCCTTAGAAGAGAAAAATTCACAATTTCTGTAGGAGATGAATTACCCGCTGGTATATTAAAATTGGCAAAGGTATATATTGCAAAAAAAAGGAAATTAAAAGTTGGAGATAAAATGGCTGGTAGACATGGGAACAAAGGAATTGTTGCTAGGATCGTTAGAGAAGAAGAAATGCCTTTTTTGAAAGATGGAACTCCTGTTGATATTGTATTAAATCCACTGGGGGTCCCTTCAAGGATGAATATAGGTCAGATCTATGAAACTGTTTTGGGCTGGGCTGGACAAAATCTTGGTAAGAAGTTTTCAACACCGATTTTTGATGGAGCATCCATAGATCAAATAAACAAATTGACAGATGAAGCTGGTGTTCCTAGATATGGTCACACGTATTTATTTGATGGGGGAACAGGTGAACGTTTCGATCAGCCTGCAACTGTAGGAGTAATATATATGCTCAAATTAGGACATATGGTTGATGATAAAATGCATTCTAGATCTATAGGTCCATATTCATTGATCACACAGCAACCATTGGGTGGAAAAGCTCAATTTGGTGGACAGCGTTTTGGAGAAATGGAAGTATGGGCCCTTGAAGCATACGGGGCTTCAAGTACATTACAAGAAATATTGACTGTAAAATCTGACGATGTTATAGGCAGGGCTAAATCTTATGAGTCAATTGTAAAAGGAGATACTCTTCCTGAACCGGGTCTACCGGAATCCTTTAATGTACTAATGCATGAATTAAGGGGATTAGGACTTGATATAAGACTTGAAGAATAACAATCTAAAAAAAATAAAAAATAATAAATTATTCAAATGGCTAGAATAAACGAAATAGTTACTCAAAAAAAATTTAACAAAATTGTTATTGGACTTTCCTCCCCAGAGGTAATTTTAAATAATTCTAGGGGAGAAGTTTTAAAACCTGAAACAATAAATTATAGAACACATAAACCAGAGAGAGATGGCTTGTTTTGTGAAAGAATCTTCGGACCTGTTAAAGATTATGAATGTGCTTGCGGAAAACACAAAAGAATCAGATATAAAGGAATAGTTTGTGACAGATGTGGAGTTGAAGTCACTGAAAAAAAAGTAAGAAGAGACAGGGTTGGACATATAAACTTAGTAGTTCCAGTTGCTCACATATGGTATTTTCGATCTCTACCAAATAAAATAGGTTATCTACTTGGCTTACCCTCCAAGAAATTAGATATGATAATTTATTATGAAAGATACGTTGTTATTCAACCTGGAGTTGCATTAAATAATGAAGGTGAACCCCTTCAAAAAATGGATTTTTTAACCGAAGAAGAATATTTAAATGTTTTGGAACAAATCCCATCGGAAAATCAGTATTTAGAAGATAGTGATCCTGATAAGTTCATTGCTAAAATGGGAGCTGAATGTTTAATAGATTTGCTTGGAAGAATAAACCTAGATAAACTTTCATATGAGTTAAGACATAAGGCGAATAATGAAACATCAAAACAAAGGAAAACAGAAGCTTTAAAAAGATTACAAGTAGTTGAATCTTTCAAAGATGCAAACAGTAGAAGAGAAAATCTCCCAGAGTGGATGATAATGAAAGTTATACCAGTTATACCACCTGAGCTTAGACCGCTTGTACCTCTTGATGGAGGTAGATTTGCAACATCTGATTTAAATGATTTGTATAGAAGGGTAATCATAAGAAACAATAGACTTAAAAGGTTAGTTGAGATCAAAGCACCAGAAGTTATTTTAAGAAATGAAAAGAGGATGTTACAGGAATCAGTTGATTCTTTGTTTGACAATACAAGAAAGTCTTCAGCTGTCAAAACTGACTCAAATAGACCATTAAAATCTCTTTCCGATTCATTGAAAGGAAAACAAGGTCGGTTCAGACAAAATCTTTTAGGAAAAAGAGTAGATTATTCTGCCAGATCAGTAATTGTTGTTGGCCCAGAATTAAAATTATACGAGTGTGGCCTCCCTAAAGGAATGGCAGCAGAATTATATAAGCCCTTTGTAATAAGAAAATTAATTGAACGCGGCATTGTTAAAACTGTCAAATCAGCAAAGAAAATAATTGATAGAAAAGAACCGGTGGTTTGGGATATTTTAGAAAATGTTCTCAAGGGTCACCCAGTTTTATTAAACAGGGCCCCTACATTACATAGACTTGGTATTCAGGCTTTTCAACCTAAGCTTATTGAAGGAAAAGCAATTCAGCTTCACCCTTTGGTATGTACAGCTTTTAATGCTGATTTTGACGGAGACCAAATGGCTGTTCACTTACCTTTAGGACCAGAAGCTATTTTAGAAGCTCAAATGTTAATGCTTGCATCCAATAATATTTTAAACCCAGCCAACGGATCGCCTATTACAGTCCCTTCACAAGATATGGTTTTGGGACTATATTATATGACTAAGGGAAGAAAATCTACAAAAAAACACCCTATAAAAGGAGAAGGATTAACTTTTTATTCTGTTGAAGAAGTTCATATTGCTCACAATGAAAATAAAGTAGAATTAAATGCTCATGTTAAAATAAGAGCTAAAGATTTTGATTCTAATGGTGATTTAGTTTTTAAAATAATAGATACAACGGTAGGAAGAATTTTATTCAATGAAGTCGTACCCGAAAAAGCAGGTTTTATAAATGAGGTCTTAACAAAAAAGAATTTAAGGGGAATAATTGGAAAAATTCTCAAAGTTACTAGTGTTCCAGAGACTGCAGAATTTTTAGATAAAATTAAAAATATGGGCTATGGTTTTGCTTTTAAGGGTGGATTGTCATTTAGTTTAGGAGATATTATAATTCCTCCAGAAAAATTAAAAATGATTGATGAAGCTAATGGACAAATTGAAGGAATAGTTGGCAACTATAATATGGGTCTAATTACAAATAATGAGAGATATAATCAAGTTATTGATGTATGGACCTCAACAAATGCTACTCTTACTGAATTAGCTATGAAAAGAATAAGTGAAGATCAACAAGGATTTAATTCTGTATTTATGATGCTTGACTCTGGAGCTAGGGGTTCAAAAGAACAAATTAGACAGTTAACTGGTATGAGAGGTCTAATGGCAAAACCAAAAAAGTCAAATGTTGGTGGAGGTGAAATAATTGAAAACCCAATTCTTTCTAATTTTAAAGAAGGCTTATCTATCCTTGAGTATTTTATTTCTACACACGGAGCAAGAAAAGGGCTTGCTGATACAGCGCTGAAGACCGCTGATGCTGGGTACTTAACAAGAAGACTAGTAGATGTATCTCAAGATGTAATTGTAACTGATCAAGACTGCGGTACCTTGAGAGGAATTTCAATTAAAGCACTAAAAAAGAATCAGGAAATTGTAGAAACTTTAGGTGACAGAATTTTAGGAAGAGTATCATTAAAAGACGTATATGACTCCTCATCTAATTTAATTGTTAAAGCTGGTGACCAAATTACCGATTTAGAAGTTTTATTAATTGATAAAGCTAATATTGACTCTGTAGAGGTTAGATCTCCTTTAACATGTGAGGCAAGAACTGGTATTTGTGCCAAGTGCTATGGAAGAAATTTAGCAACTGGTAAAATGGTTCAAAAAGGAGAAGCAGTAGGTGTTGTAGCTGCACAATCCATTGGGGAACCTGGAACTCAACTTACCTTAAGAACTTTTCATGTTGGAGGTGTTGCAGGAAACATTTCAGAGGAAAATAAGCTGATGGTTAAATATAATGGAATTGCCGAAATAGATGATCTCAAAACAGTAAAAGGAAAAGATTCTGAAGGTAAAGATGTCCAAATTGTTATATCTAGAACAGCTGAAATAAAGGTAATTGATAAAAAAACAAAGAATATTTTTAGCACAAATAATATACCTTATGGATCGTTCATTTTTATTAAAAATGGGGATAAGGTTTATAAGGATGATTTAGTCTGTTCCTGGGATCCTTTCAACGGAGTTATAGTTTCAGAATTTTCTGGAAAAGTTCAATTTGAAAATATAGAACAAGGTGAGACTTATCAGGTTGAAATTGACGAGCAAACTGGCTTTCAAGAAAAGGTTATATCTGAAACAAGAAATAAAAAACTGATTCCAACACTTTTAATTAACGATACCAAAGGCAATTTGTTAAGATCATATAACTTACCTGTTGGAGCTCATTTAATTGTTGACAATGGAGTTAAAGTTAAAGAAGGCCAAGTATTAGTAAAAATACCTAGGAAATCTGCTAAGTCTGGAGATATTACAGGAGGACTTCCAAGAGTAACTGAATTATTTGAAGCAAGAAACCCATCAAATCCAGCTGTTGTATCTGAAATTGATGGTGTAGTTTCTTTTGGAAAGATTAAAAGAGGAAATAGAGAAATTATAGTTGAGTCCAAATATGGAGACATTAAAAAATATTTGGTAAAATTATCAAATCAAATATTGGTTCAAGAAAATGATTTTGTCAAAGCAGGGATGCCGTTATCTGATGGTTCGATAACTCCTGTTGATATTCTTAATATAAAAGGTCCTTCAGCTGTTCAACAATATTTAGTTAATGAAGTTCAGGAGGTATATCGTCTCCAAGGCGTTAAAATTAATGACAAACATTTTGAAGTTGTAGTCAGACAAATGATGAGAAAAGTAAAAATAAATGAACCTGGTGATAGCATGTTTTTAGAGAATCAATTAGTCTTCAAGGCAGATTTTATTGAGGAGAACGATAACTTATTTGGAAAAAAAGTAATTGAGGAAATTGGAGATTCACAAACCTTTAAGCTTGGACAAATGATAACTTCTCGTCAACTAAGAGATGAAAACTCATTATTAGTCAGACAAGATAAATCTCCTGTTATTGCCAGAGAAGCAATGACAGCAACTGCTAAACCAGAATTACAAGGCATTACTAGAGCTTCTCTCCAAACAAAATCGTTTATATCTGCTGCTTCTTTTCAAGAAACTACAAAAGTTTTAAACGAAGCATCCGTAAATGCGAAAGAAGATCACCTTGCCGGGTTAAAAGAAAATGTAATTGTTGGACATAAGATTCCTGCAGGTACAGGTTTAAGGAAGTACAAGGATTTGATTGTCGGATCAAAGAGTGAATATAAAAGTTTATTGATTTCTAAAGAAGAAGAATTATTTGAAAACTAATTATGGATAAAAAAAATTCTGAAAAAAAAGTAAATATCGAACTAGATGAGAAAATTGCGGAAGGTACTTATTCTAACTTAGCTATAATTAATCATTCTATTTCTGAGTTCGTTATCGATTTTGTAAATTTAATGCCTGGATCTCCTAAAGCTAGGGTGAAATCCAGAATCATTTTGACCCCAGAACATGCAAAAAGATTTCATAAAGCTTTAGATGATAACATTAAAAGGTTTGAAAAATCCACAGGAGAAATCAAAATTAACAAAACCTCTTCAATACCCTTAAATTTTGGAACGCAGGGTGAGGCCTAATATTTACCCAAACTCAGATGTATTATGAAATTTTATAGAAGGGTATTTTTGTTTCGTCATGTCAAGTGAAAAAGATGAATCTGCCAAGAACACCAATTGTCCATCTTTATCGTTTGCCAAGAACTTTTGTTTAATTTTTTTGAATTCCTCTTTCTCTTTGTTGTTTGAGTTTTTAGTGCATATCCAACAAGCTTTAAATACATTTATATTTTCAAAATTACATTTTGCACCATACTCATGAAGTAATCTGTATTGAATTACCTCAAATTGAAGAAGACCAACAGTTCCAATAATTTTTCTATTATTTAATTTCAGATAAAATAATTGTGCAACTCCTTCATCCATTAATTGCTCAATTCCTTTCTCAAGTTGTTTTGTTTTCATTGGATCGTTGTTGTTAACGTATCTAAAATGCTCTGGGGAAAAGCTAGGAATTCCCTTAAACTTTATTTTTTCTCCTTCAGTTAGTGTGTCACCAATTTTGAAATTCCCAGTATCGTGTAAACCAACTATATCCCCTGGATATGAAATATTGATTATTTCTTTTTTTTCAGCAAAAAATGCATTTGGACTTGAAAATTTATATTTTTTATTTTTTCTAACATGTAAATAAGGAGTATTTTTTTTGAAAACTCCTGAAACAATTTTAATAAAAGCAAGTCTATCTCTATGTTTAGGATCCATATTTGCATGTATTTTAAAAACAAAACCAGAAAAATCTTTTTCTTCAGGTTTGACAATTCTGGTATCACATTCTTTTGACCTTGGTTTAGGAGCTATCTCAATAAAACAGTTCAATAGCTCTTGCACACCAAAGTTTTTTAATGCAGACCCAAAAAAAACTGGTTGAAGTTTCCCTGTTAAATAGTCTTGAATTTTAAATTCAGGATAGACTTCTCTAATTAATTCAATATCACTTTTTAATTTTTTTATTAAATCATCGTTTAAAAATTCCTTTAACTTTATATCCTCTAGAGAATTACAAATTATTTTATTATTTTTTTTGTCACTAATTAATTCTATTTTATTATCCCAGATATTAAATATTCCTTTAAAATCGTAGCCAATTCCAATCGGAAAGGTTAGTGGAATTGCATTTAGTTTTAATTTTATTTCTATTTCATCAATCAAATCAAAAGCGTCTTTACCTTCTCTATCAAGTTTATTTATAAAAACAATTATAGGAATTGACCTCATTCTACAAACTTCAACTAACTTTTTAGTCTGCTCCTCAACTCCTTTAGCAACATCTATAACAACAATTACAGAATCCACAGCACTTAATGTTCGATATGTATCTTCAGCAAAATCTTTATGGCCGGGTGTATCAAGAATGTTTATCTTTTTATTTTGGTATTTAAATGCTAAAACAGAGGTTGCGACAGATATTCCTCTTTGCTTTTCAATTTCCATAAAATCACTTGTTGCACCTTTTTTCACTTTATTTGATTTTACAGCACCAGCTTCCTGTATTGCTCCACCAAAAAGTAAAAGTTTTTCTGTTAGTGTTGTTTTTCCAGCATCAGGATGAGAGATTATTCCAAATGTTCTTCTTTGATTTATTTGACTCAAAAACTCCATTCAATTTTATTTTTGACAAAAGTATTCAATTAAATTTTAAGAATTTTGGCTAGTAGGTTTTTGTTAAAATTATAGGTATTTTTGATTAATAAATGAAAGAAGAAGAAGTAATTTTGGTAAATTCTGAAGATGAGATTTTGGGAACTATGCCAAAAATGGAAGCTCACCAAAAAGGGATTCTTCACAGAGCTTTTTCTATTTTCCTTTTTAATTCAGACAAAGAGCTTTTACTTCAAAAAAGATCAAATAGTAAATATCACTCACCAGGTCTGTGGACTAATACTTGTTGTAGCCATCAAAGAATAGATGAGACATCAATTCAAGCGGCTAACAGACGTCTCAAGGAAGAAATGGGTATAACCGCTAAGCTTGAGCAGATGTTCACTTTTAAATATAAAACATCATTTAATAACGGTTTGATCGAACATGAATTTGATCATGTTCTTATTGGACATTCAAATGAGACTCCAAAAATAAATATTGACGAAGTAAGTGATTGGAGATGGTCAAATATTGAATATATAAAAAATGATATTTTAATAAATCCAAGCCTTTATACTGTCTGGTTTAAAATTATCTTAGAACAATTTAGTGATTATATAAATAAATATGAGGGTTACAGTAAGTAGAAAAGCGCATTTTAATGCTGCACATCGTTTGTATCGTTCTGATTGGAGTGACGAAAAGAATCAGTCTATTTTTGGAAAATGTTCAAATCAATTTTTTCATGGACATAACTATGAATTGATTGTCAATGTGACTGGAAAAATTGATCCTATAACTGGTTTTGTTATTGATATTAAATTATTAAAGAATTTGATTAAAACTGAAGTAGAAGATAATTTTGATCATAAAAATTTGAACGTTGAAGTACCAGAGTTTTTTAAATTAAATCCAACAGCTGAAAATATTGCAGTTGTTATATATAATAAATTAATTTCACACATATCAGATGATCAATCATTAGAAATTATCTTATATGAAACACCAAGGAATTTCGTTAAGTATTCTGGAGAAAAATAAAAATTATGGCAAGTATTAAAAAACTCAAAAAAGATATAAATAATTCAATTGGTTCATTTATTGAAGATGTCTATTTATGGGAATTAAATAATCCTAAATCCGATATAAAAAAAAGTGAGGCTTTAATTGACGAATCAATCGATTTATTTGATCGGTTGATTAGTAAAGTTAAAATAAGTGATAAAAAAAATGCAAAATTTCATTACAAAAATCTTAAAGAAAAATTTAATTTGGAATTAAATAAAATCATTTTAAAATTGAATAAATTAAAATAATTGATTTTTCATTTACTCACTTTTCTATTTCTCTCTAAAATTTCAAAAAATAATTTTCCATATCTAGATTTTTTTACATCATCAGTCATTTTCATTGCAATAGTGTCCATGTAGCTTGCACTTGCATTACTCATTTCTGATATGATTAAATATGGTGAAATAACATTATCAGCATTCGATTTAGCAAAGTTTAAAGTATATAAATATCTGCGTTTTGTTAGGTTATCTAATCTTTTTTGGAAAGAGTCTATAAGAAATTTATTTTGTTTTTTTTGTGCTTCTAA
>ERZ802830.2297-NODE-2297-length-17516-cov-26.1211_pt1 | contig 17516 bp, 17 predicted proteins | sample MGYA00345654_ERZ802830 | MGnify/ENA primary metagenome ERZ802830 (study PRJEB30503, sample SAMEA104212375) | marine metagenome | biome: Westerlies Biome; feature: [SRF] surface water layer (ENVO:00010504) within the epipelagic zone...; material: water...
GATGATAGATTTATGATATTTTTATTTTTCTTTGAGGTAATTTCTATTTTAGCTCCAAAGTTTTTTAACATTCTCTCTGTATGATCTCTTGTTTGAATAGGCTCAATAACTTGAATTTCGGATTTAGCAGCAAGACCTGCCAATAGAATGCTAGATTTGACTTGTGCACTTGCTACAGGCAATTCATAAGTAAATTTGGTTTGCAGTTTTGCAGATGATAACGAAATAGGCAGTTTTCCATTTAATGATTCAATTTTTGCTCCCATTTCAACCAGTGGATTGATTACTCTTCCCATTGGTCTTTTAGATAAAGATTTGTCTCCACAAAATGAGAGATTTAATCCAATCCCTGAAGTTAAACCCAGCATCAATCTTAAACCAGTACCAGAATTACCTAGATCTAAGGAATCTTTGCAGTCCAGAAATGCTCGATCTCTTTTATTCAAATAGACCAATCCGTCTTCGCCGATCGTTATTTTTGCACCTATTTGATTAAGAGCACTCATTGTTGATAATGGATCTGCACCATGCAAAAAACCATCAATTTTCATTGCTTGATTCATCAAAGCGCCTATCATGAGCACCCTTTGTGAGATTGATTTATCTCCAGGACATCTGACGGAGCCTTGAATCTTGCTATTTACTGAGGTGGTTAAATTCAATAGTTTTCTTCCTTGAAGATTTTAAGTTCTTCAAGAAGAAGCTGAAGATCTTTAGGATTATTTTCTATGTCATTCTTTAAAAGATTAAGATTCTCAATCAGATCATCTATTGCCATAACAATATTCTTTTTATTTATTGAAAATACATCTGCCCACATTTGAGTTGAAGAAGAAGCTAATCTAAGAAATTCGCCAAGGCCTCCTCCAGAAAAAACTGATAGATTCTGCTGATCAAGCTCCTTTAGGGTTCTTAAGACTGCATACGAAACAGCATGAGGAAGATGGCTGGTATATGCAAAAATTTCATCATGTATTTTTACATCTATAACTGATACTTTTGAGCCAAGTTTTTTCCATAGATCTGAAACATTATCAAGGTGAAGCTGAGATACGGAATGATGATGAGATAATATTACAGATTTATCATGAAATAGATCGATAATTGAATTTATTTCACCAGAAAGATGAGAGCCAGCAACAGGATGAGAAAAAATTACGTTATTTGGAAAATCAAACTCTTTTAAACATTGGTCCAGTAAGCTTTTAGTGCTTGTTGTATCAGTAATAGTCGCAGTAGAGTTGAAAAGGAAACTTATTGATTTTAAGACATTTACAACTGCACTTGGAGGGGTTGCAATGATAATAATTGAATTGTTAAATTCCGTATTTTTAAGTTCTTCAAGAGAATGAATGGCACTATGAATCGAGCCATTTTCAAGAGCATTATTAATGCTATCTTTATTCATATCAAAAGCTTTAATCTTAACTTTATCGATAACAGATAAAGATTTTGCTATGGATCCTCCAATTAAACCTAAACCAATGATAACGATATTCATAAAAGTTTTTTAATAGCATGGAGAAATTTTAAATTTTCAGCCTCAGTTCCAATCGTAACTCTTATAAAATCTTTCATTTCATATAAATCAACTGATCTGACTATGACGCCCTCTTTCATTAAATTTTTAAACATCTCATTACCTTCAAACTGGCCTTTAAAGGTGATGAAATTTCCTTCTGAAGGAATACAATCAAGATCAAGTGCAGTTAGCTCATCAAACAAAAATTTATATTGTTTAGTATTTAAATCAATACTTTTCTTAATATGCTCATCATCATTGATTGCAATAGCTGCCATCTCTTGAGCAAAAGAATTTACATTAAATGGCTGCCTAATTCTATTTAGCACTTCGACTAAAGCAGGATCAGCCATTCCATATCCAACTCTAATACTTGCAAGACCATGAATTTTAGAAAATGATTTTGTAATCAGCAGATTATCAAACTCTTCCAATAAACTCTGAGGGTTCACATAATCTTCTTTTGTCACATATTCAAAGTAAGCGCAATCTAATACTACTAAAACTGAGGATGGAATTTTTTGAAGCAGCGCATGAACCTCCTCGTGAGTATTGTATGTTCCAGTTGGATTATTTGGATTAGCTATAAATATTACTGAGGTATTTTCTTGCAAATGATCTGCAAAAGATTCTAAATCATGGCCCCAGTTAACTGTTGGCACCTCAATCAATTTTGCCCCAGCTGATTGAGTAACTATCTTATAAACTGCAAATGCGTGTTTAGACGCAATGCTGGAAGTAGTGGGATTTAAAAATGCTCTTGCAGCGAGCTCTAATATCTCATTAGAGCCATTTCCAATAATAATATTCTCAATTGAAGTGGTTTCTTTTTTTGCAATTTGCGTTTTAAGGTTTGTTCCATTTCCATCAGGATATAAATGCAAATCATCTTGAAGTTCAATTATTTTAGCAAGCGCTTTTGGAGATGCCCCAAGCGGATTTTCATTACTGGCTAGCTTTACAACTTCTTTATGACCGAATTCCTTTATAACTTCATCGATAGACCGGCCGGGTTCGTAAGGATGCAAATCTTCAATCCCAGGATTAAGATTATTTAGAATATCTTTGCTCATGATTCTGAAGGATATGAACCAAGGACGCGAACAGATATGCCTAATTTTTTAAGACTTAAAATTACTTGCTTCAACTTTGAATCTTTTTGATGGCCATCACTATCTATAAAAAAATTATGTGCGCTTGATGATTCTCTTGAGGGACGAGTCTCAATTCTATTTAAGTTAATTCTTCTTTTATTAAATGGCTCTAGAATATCAATAAGTGCCCCAGGCTTATTTTTAGTCTGAATCAAAAAAGAGGTTTTATCATTTTTTGTTTGCTCAATATCTATATGCCCTATAACAAGAAATCTTGTGTTATTCCCTGAAAAATCTTCAATGTTTTTTTGATACTGCTGCAAATTATATTGTTTAACGGCTAGAGAGCTCACAATACATAAGGTTTTTTTATTTTCTTTAGAAAACTTTGCAGCATCAGCAGTGCTGGATGTGGCTTCTCTTCTTGCATTTGGCAGATTTGCATCAAGCCATTTGCTGCATTGTCCAAGAGCTTGAGGATGAGATGCAACAATTTCTGCATCTGATAACTTAAATTTTTTTGCTGAGGCAAGTTGATGATGAATTGGCAGGTACGTCTCTCCGCAAATTTTGATTTCCTCGTCAGCTAAGCAATTCAAAGTAGCATTTACTACTCCCTCTGAAGAATTTTCTACAGGCACTATTCCAAAATTAACTGAGCCTGTACGTACCTGATGAAACACATCTTCGATGGTTGATCTGGGTGAGCGCAATGCGGAAGAGCCAAAATGTCTGATTGCAGCTGCTTCGGAGTGAGTGCCCTGAGGACCAAGAAATGCAATGGTTAGCTCTTCCTCTAATGATAAACATGATGAAATAATTTCTTTAAAGATATATTTAATCTTTTTTTCTGAAATTGGTCCTTCGCTTAATTTAGAAATATTTCTAAGTATTTCTGCCTCTCTATTGGGTTTATAAAATGAAGTGTTAGAAGCAATTAAACCTTTAAGATCTCCAATCTCTTGTGCTAAAGAGCCTCGGTTTTGAATCAGTTCTAATAATTGATGATCTATTGAATCAATTTTTTTTCTGATAGATTTTATTTTATTTTTACTCACTACTTTATCCGTGCTTAGTTTCAAAATCTCCCATGAAATTAATTAATGCATCAATTGCCTCAGGAGGGGTTGCATTATAAACACTTGCTCTCATACCGCCAACAGATCTATGTCCTTTTAAATTTAGCAAGCCTGCATTTTTTGATTCTTGTAAAAAAATTGAATCTAAATCTGAATTGGCTAGCAAAAAAGGAATATTCATAATAGACCTATTATCAATGGCAACTGGATTTGAATAAAGATTAGATCCATCAATAAAATCATACAGCTTTCTAGCTTTCAAATTATTAATTTTACCCATGGAATTTAATCCACCATTACCCTTTAACCACTCAAATACTTTGCCAGATAAATACCAAGCAAAAGTTGGGGGTGTGTTAAACATAGAGTCGGCATCAGCGTGTTTAGCATATTGAAGCATTCCAGGAAGCTCTGTAGAAGCTAAATCTAAAAATTCGTCTTGAATAATGCAAATAGTTAAGCCAGCAGGACCAATATTTTTTTGAGCACCGGCATAAATCATAGAAAATTTTGACACATCAATAGGCTCACTTAGTATTACAGATGACATATCAGCTATTAAAGGTGCGTTTGATGCAGGTGGAGCATGAAGAGCATTACCCTGAATCGTTTCATTGGCAACATAATGTAAATATGCTGCATCAGAAGAACAATTCCAATCGCCTTCATTGGGGACATGATTAAAATTTGATTCCTCTGAAGAGGCTACAATATTAACACTTGTTAAATTTTTGGCTTCATTAACCGCTTTCTTTGACCAACTGCCTGTTAAGAGATAATCCGTAACTTTATTTGAGCCAAAATTCATTGGCATCATAGAAAATTGAAGCGTAGCTCCACCTTGAAGAAATAACACTTGATAGTTGCTTGGTATCTCTAGTAGATCTATTAAATCTTGGCGAGCTTTATCTGCCAAAGTCATATATTCTTCAGACCTGTGACTCATTTCCATCACAGACATCCCTGAGCCTTGCCACTCAAGCATTTCATTCTGAGCTTCCAATAAGACTTCTTCAGGAATAGCAGCAGGACCTGCTGAAAAATTCCATTTTCTCATTATTCACCCTCTTCTTCTTCAGGAGGTATTCTGACACCCTCAATTAATTTCTCTTCATCTTTAGGTGAGATAACTTTTACGCCTTGAGTATTTCTGCCCAAAGTTGGGATTTGACTAATAGCTGTTCTAATTAAGGTACCTTTATCACTAATCAGCATAATTCCATCATTTTCATCAACAGCAATAGCCGAAACCATGTTCCCATTTCTATCACTAGTTTTTAAAGCGATAACCCCTTGGCCGCCTCGGTTATAGGAAGGGAAATCCTCTAATTTTGTTCGCTTACCAAAACCATTTTCAGATAAACATAAAATAGTTTTAGTCGGATCACCTTTGATCAAAGATATTACTTTCATGCCATCTTTTAATGTTATCCCCTTAACTCCTCTTGCGGTTCTGCCCATAGGGCGAACTTTTGATTCATGGAATCTTATCAATTTACCTGAATAGGAAGATAGCAAAATATCGTCATTACCATTTGTAATAACTGTTCCCACCAATTTATCATCCTCATCCAATCGAATTGCCTTGATACCAGATTTATATTTTTTATGAAATAGATTTAAATTTGTTTTTTTAACAACTCCATTTCTGGTAGCCATGAAAATGAATTTGTCCTCTGTAAATTCATCCACGGGCAATATTTGAGTAACTGTCTCATCGTCGTCGAGTTTTAACATGTTAACCAAGGGTCTGCCTTTAGAAGTTCTGCTAGCTACTGGAACCTCATAAACTTTTAACCAAAAAACTTTACCTTTGGTAGTAAAACACAGTAGCTGACTATGAGAGCTTAAAACATATAGGTTTTGTATAAGATCTTCTTCTTTAACTTTTGCACCTGCTTTACCCACCCCACCTCTTCGCTGCTCTCTATATTCATCAAGAGGTTGAGTTTTTGCATATCCGCTTCTTGATAAAGTTAATACTCTTGTTTCTTCTGGGATCAGATCTTCATTGGATATATCATGGCGAGTATCATTAATGCTAGTTTTTCTTTCATCACCAAAGTTTTCTCTGACTTCAATTAATTCATCTTTAATCAATTTCATAAGAGTTTCTTTATCATCAAGGATTTTTTGAAGCTCAAGTATCACATCTAAAATCTCATTAAATTCTGATGATAAATTATCCTGCTCTAAGCCTGTTAACCTACCGAGCCTCAGTTCAAGAATAGATTTGGCTTGATCAGGAGATAATTTATAGTTTTTTCCTTTAATGCCATAATCAGATGAAAGACCTTTTGGGCGACAGGCGTCTTTTCCGGCTTTTTTAAGAATGGCTTCAATGGGTCCTGCTTTCCAAGATTTTTTGCAAAGTTCAGTTGCGGCAATCTTTGTATCTTTAGATTTCTTAATAATTTTAATCACTTCGTCAATATTCGCTATGGCAACCATCAAGCCTTCTACAATATGGCCTCTATCTTTAGCTTTTCTTAAGTCAAATTTTGTTCTTTTAGTAACAACATCTTTACGATGTTTTATAAACTCCTGAAGAATCTCTTTAATGTTTAATACACGAGGTTGGCCATCAACAAGGACAGTAAAATTAATTCCGAATGATTGCTCGAGCTGCGATTGAGAAAACAAATTATTCTCTAACACTTCGACCGATTCACCTCGTTTAACTTCAATAACGACTCTCAAACCATCTTTATCTGATTCATCTCTAATTTCACTAATGCCATCGATCTTTTTTTCTTTTACCATTTCAGCAATTCTTTCAAGCATCTTAGCTTTATTAACCATGTATGGGATTTCATTAATTATTAGTGAGCTCTTCCCTGATTTATCCTCTTCAACAGACGTTTTAGCTCTAACATGTATTATTCCTCTTCCTGTTTTATAACCCTCGTAAATTCCAATTCTTCCGTCAATTGTTCCGCCAGTTGGAAAGTCTGGCCCAGTAATAATTTGAATAATTTCATCTATGGTGGCTTTTGGTTTATCTAGCAAAAGCAAGCAACCATTTAAAACCTCAGTGAGGTTATGTGGTGGAACATTTGTAGCCATTCCAACAGCAATTCCTGAAGAACCATTAACAAGCAAAGCAGGTATTCTTGTTGGCATTACATCTGGTATTTGCTCTGTTCCATCATAGTTTGGAGAATAGCTCACAGTTTCTTTTTCAATATCATTAAGAATCATGTCAGTAATTTTTGCCATCCTGACTTCTGTGTAACGCATGGCAGCTGGAGAATCTCCATCTATAGAACCGAAGTTGCCTTGACCCTCAACCAATGTATATCTCATAGAGAAATCTTGGGCCATTCTAACCATAGCCTCATATACTGCAGAGTCTCCATGAGGATGATATTTTCCAATAACATCGCCTACCACTCTCGCAGATTTTTTATATGGTTGTCGATAAGTATTTCTGAGGACATGTTGTGCAAAAAGAATGCGTCTATGAACCGGTTTTAGACCATCCCTCACATCTGGGAGTGCTCTGCCATGAATAACGCTCATTGCATAGCTTAGATAGGATGTTTTGAGCTCATCCTCTATGTTTATTGGTAAGATTTGTTTTGCAAAATCACTCATTTTTAAGCCCTAAAAGCTATTATTTTTATGTGCAGGAAATTCCCTTAATTAGGGACAAATTTTACCATACTTCGGGGGTATTTTAGTCTTTAAATTCAGCAACAATTTGGCCAATTGATTCCTTCGCATCGCCAAATAACATCCTAGTATTTTCTTTAAAAAATAATGGATTTTGAACGCCAGCAAAGCCAGATGACATTGATCTTTTGAGAACAAATACTGTTTTGGCATTATGAACTTCTATAATAGGCATGCCGTATATTGGGCTGCCTTCTTCCTCAGTTGCGGAGGGATTTACTACATCATTAGCACCAATGACTATTGCAACATCAATTGAGTCCATTGAAGGATTTACATCATCAGGCTCTGCAAGCAAGTCATATGAAACGTTTGCTTCAGCAAGAAGGACATTCATATGGCCAGGCATGCGTCCTGCAACTGGATGTATGCCATATTTCACTTCCGTACCATTATCCTCCAAAAGCTCGCCCATCTCGCGAACAACATGCTGTGCTTGTGCTACTGCCATACCATAACCAGGAATCACTAGAACGCTTGATGCATTTTCAAGTATTAAATAGGCATCATCAGCCGTAATTGGTTTCACTTCTCCCTGGTCCTCAGAAGAGGTTGCTTGACTCGAAGATGCATATCCTACAAAAAGAATATTGATAATAGTCCTGTTCATTGCTTTGGCCATAATCACAGTAAGAATTAGTCCACTAGCTCCAACCAATGATCCAGCAACAATTAATACATTATTAAGCAGCAGCAAGCCTGCAAAAGCAGCAGCAATTCCTGACAAGGAATTTAAGAGAGAGATCACAACAGGCATGTCTCCACCTCCAATAGGCATTACAAAACCAATACCAGCAATAAGAGTCAGGCCCAAGAAAATTAAAAAGTAAGATGGGACTTGAGGAATAAGTTGTGATATCGAAGGCTCAGCTATGGCATATATTAGAGCTGGCATGCTTAGATAAAAAAAGGAAATAAAAATATTTGTAATTATGGATCCTTTTCCTAACTTCAATTTCTCAGAAAGCTTCCCATAAGCTATTAAAGATCCAGAAAATGTGATTCCACCAATGTATATCGTTAACATTATTAATGCATGTTGAAACATAGAGTTACCAGTCTCATTAAATTGAGACCAAGCAATTAAGAATGTTGCTAAACCGCCAAAACCATTAAATAGAGCTACCATCTCAGGGATAGCTGTCATTTTTACTTTTATTGCAATCAAAGAACCAACAAGACCACCTATTATTACGCCTGCAAGAATTATTTTTATGTCTATTTCAAGGCTTAAACAAGTTACTGCAACAGCAGAAAACATAGCTAGAGCAGATAAATAATTTCCCCTGACAGCTGTTGCTTCCTTTCCTAGCATCTTAATGCCAAGGATAAACATTACAGAAGAGATAATATAAACAACATTTTGAATGACTTGAATATTGATAAAATTTTCCATAATTTACTTCTTTTTGAACATGCTCAACATTCTATTGGTAACTAGATAACCACCAAATACATTAATGGACGCAAATAATATTGCGCCAAAAGCTAAAAGATCCTGCATTTGACCAGCACTTGAGAGCATTAATGCCCCAACCAGCGCAATTCCAGAAATAGCATTAGCTCCCGACATCAAAGGGGTGTGCAAGGTACTAGGTACTTTTGCTATTAGCTCTAGTCCTAAAAAAATAGATAGCAAAAGGACAAATCCTAATAATATATATATCTCCATTATGCGAACCTCTCATTTAATATTTTGCCTTCAAATGCAAGCACGCTGCTTTGAATGACCTCATCTTCAAAATCAAAATTAATTTTAGTTGACTCTTCATCATAAAAATCAGCAATCCAGTTAATAATATTATTTGAAAGAGCAAAAGATGCATGGCTAGAGACTTTTGAGGCTAGGTAGGAGACTCCTACCAATTTGACACCATTTACATCGACCACTTCATCAACTATTGAACCTTCGACATTTCCGCCTGTTTCTACCGCCATGTCAAAAATCACACTTCCGGGTTTCATTTTTTTTATGGTTTTATCATCGATAATTTTAGGAGCCGGTCTTCCAAAAATTTGAGCTGTTGTAATGACTATATCTGATCTTTCGCAAACGAGGCTTTGAAGCTCTTTTTGTTTGGCTATTTGCTCAGGGGTAAGTTCTTTTGCGTATCCTTGATCGGTTTGACCTGTATCTCCTAAGTCAATCTTTACAAACTTTGCACCAAGTGATTTGACTTGCTCTTCAACAACATCTCTGGTATCGAAAGCTTCTACCCGAGCACCCAGTCTTTTTGCGGTTGCAATGGCCTGCAAACCTGCTACTCCGACACCAATTACAAAAACCCTTGCTGGTTTTAAAGTTCCGGCTGCTGTCATCATCATAGGCAATGCCGAAGATAAGTGTTGAGCAGCTTCTAATACAGCAGCATATCCTGCAAGGTTTGCCTGTGAACTTAGTACATCCATTTTTTGCGCCCTGGTAATCCTCGGAATGAATTCCATACTGACAACATTAATCTTTGAATTATTTAACGCCTTCATCTCCTCTATTGCATAGAAAGGATTTACCATTCCCAAAACAGTAGATCCCAGCTGCACTTTTGCTACTTCGTCGTGTGATAGAGAGGATGGGGTAATTATAAGATTGCCGTCTGACAAACACTCATCTCTTGATAAAGCTCTTAAACCTAGATCAACAAAAGTTTGATCTGAAACATTTATCCCATCTCCAATTCCAGTTTCAAATGAAACTGAAACTCCCTTAAGAGAAACGATTTTCTCAATAGTGTCAGGATGAATCACTGAGCGTAGATCCCTAGAATCTGGAGATTTTAAAGCAACAATATGCATAATTTTTTAATATAAATACGTGTAGTACATTGCAAGTTATTTAAGAGTTAATGTCAATAAATAAAAAAAATTAAAGTCAATTTTATAATTATTAAATTAGCTCAGTACTTTCAAAATTAAATAATAAATTACAAGTTAAGACTTGCGCCACCATCTACAGTTACTAATTGACCAGTAACTAATTCACTTTTTTCAATCAAACTTATTATTACTTCAGCAACAGATTCTGGTGTACATGTTTTTTTTAACGGAGTAGTAGTTTTAACACGCAATTTGACTGCCTCGAACATTTCGGGGCCCATACCTTTTCTTAGCCACTCTCCTTCAATAAATCCGGGGCACACCGCATTTACTCTTATTGGTCCTAAATTTCTTGCCATAGATAAAGTCATAGTATTCAAGGCTCCTTTAGAGGAAGCATATGCAAGGGAACTACCAATACCCTTAGTGCCACCGATTGATGATACATTCACAACACAAGGATTTTTACTCTTGAGGAGGTATTTTTTTGATGCTTTTACCATCTGAAATGGACCAATAACATTCACACTATAAATATTTTGAAAATCGTCAGCATCAAGACTGTTTAAGTCTGAGTGATCCCAAACAAATTTAGTCGTTCCGGCATTATTAACCAAAGCATCGATCCTGTTCCATTTTTCTAAAGCTTTATTAATGGTAGCAAGGCAGTCATCATTATTTGAGACATCAGCCTGAAAGGCATAGACCTCTGAAGCTTCATTTGAGCAGTTTTTGGCTACTGTTTTTGCTTCGTTTATTGAGGAAGAGCAAGTGATCATTACGTTCCACCCATTATCAGATAACATTTTTGCAGCGGCAGCTCCAACACCCCTACTGCCTCCCGTAATTATGGCAACTGGATTGTCTGACATATTGTTAGCATCCTTTTGTAAAAAATAATAAACTTGCCTATTCTTGCATGCAATGATGTAATCTGCCACCTTAATATAAGAAGTGACTATGACTCAAAATATTGATCAAAATGAAGTAAATAAGTTTGCTGAAATAGCTGAAAATTGGTGGGATCCAACAGGTGATTTCAAGCCCCTGCACGTAATTAATCCTCTCCGTGCAAATTACATCGACTCAAAATCTAGTCTAAAGAATCTAAAAGTATTAGATGTAGGTTGCGGTGGAGGCCTTTTAGCTGAAGCGCTAAATGCAAAAGGAGCTCATGTTACTGGAATAGATGTAACTGAAGCTAACATAGAGGTTGCTCGTTTACATGCAGCAAAAATGGAATCAGATATTGCCTACAAACTTATCACTGCTGAAGAAATGGTTAAAACAGAGTCAGAAAGTTTTGATGTGGTTGCATGCCTAGAAGTTATTGAGCATGTTCCAGATCCAGGTCAGCTCATCAAAGCATGTTCTGATCTTTTACGACCTGATGGTCAAATGTTTCTTTCAACTTTAAACAGAAATCCAAGATCATTTGTTACTGCAATTCTTGGTGCTGAGTATATTTTTAACATATTACCGAAAGGAACTCATGAGTGGAGTAAATTTATTAAACCATCAGAGTTAGAACGGCACATGCGAAATGCGGGTATAAAATTAATTGAGAGTAAAGGGATGTTTTATAACCCCATTTTCCATACAGCAAATTTAAATGATGATTTGGGAGTTAATTATATGATGCATGGATCTAAAAATGCCTAAAGGTGTTCTGTTTGATCTTGACGGCACACTTTTAGACTCGGCTCCAGATTTTATTGTTAGCTTAGATAATTTGCTCAGAAAGCATAACCAACCAAAAATTGATCCAGAAATTATTAGAAATCATGTATCTGATGGAAGCTGGAAGCTTGTAAGTTTAGGTTTCGATATTAATATTTCTGATGAAAGGTGTGCTGTTTTAAGACAAGAACTTTTAGAAGAATATGAATCTAACCTCCTCAAATTTGGTGGAGCTTTTGATGGAATTAAAGAGATGCTAGTTTCGCTCGAGAAAGATGATATTCCCTATGGAATAGTAACAAATAAGCCTTTGCGTTTTGCTGCGCCAATATTAAAAAATGAGATTGCATTTAAAAATTGTAAAACCCTTGTATGTCCTGATCATATAACCAATATTAAGCCTGATCCTGAAGGGATTTTAAAAGGCTGCAAAAATTTAGGAGTGCAGCCAATTGATTGTGTATATGTTGGTGATCATGTAAAGGATCTTGAGGCAGGAATCAATGCCGGCACTAAAGTGATCGCTTGTTATTTTGGATATTCACTTAAAGCAACTGACCATGACAAACATATTCATGGAGCCAACCATCCAAATGAGTTATATCAATTAATTTCTAAGCTATAAATGGATCTTTCTCACAAAACAATACTTATCACTGGAGCGACTGATGGCATTGGTAAGGCCTTGGCTATAGAGTTTTCAAAACTGGGTTCTAATATTATTCTTTTGGGCAAAGATTCTTCTAAACTAGATAAAGTTTATGACCAATTGGATCACTCATATCAATCTCAAAAACATCTGATCTTGCAAGCAGATCTTAGTTTGCTAAATAACGAATCAGCTCAGGAAATACTAAGAGTGATTGCTGAAGAGTTTATCTCTTTAGATGGCATTATTCATAATGCTGCAATTCTAGGAACTATGACACCTCTTGAGGATTATGAATTGTCACAATGGGATGAAGTATTAAATATTAATCTAAGAGCTCCTTTTCTTCTTACCAAAACCTTGAAAAAAATTCTTGAAAATTCTGCTATGCCAAGAATCATATTTACTTCCTCAGGAGTTGCTAATGTTGGAAGAGCTTTTTGGGGAGCCTATTCAGTTTCAAAATTTGGAATCAAAGGCTTGGCTGAAATTTTTTCTGATGAGCTTGAAAATACCTCATCTGTGAAAGTATTTAATTTTGATCCTGGAGCAACGCAAACAAAGATGAGAGCATCGGCAAGACCTGCTGAGGATCCAAGGACTCTTAAAACACCAAATGAACTAGTAAATTGTTATTTATGGTTTTTTAGTGAGGAGAGTTCTAAGTCCAAAAAAAAATATTTTGAATATATTGAATTGGCTAAGAAAGTGAATTCCACATCAACAGGCTGAGGTAAGTTCTCCAAGGCCTAAAAGTTTCATAAAATTCAATATTTAATTCATGCTGACTAAAAAAATTTTCATGTGCATGCTTTATCCCAAGATCATTAATGGGTAATACGTCTGTATCTCCAAGATAAAACATTCTTGCCATATGGACTGACCATGGCCCAATTCCTTTAATGGATATAAGAAGGTTGTTAAATTCACTATTTGATAAATTAATTAAATCACTTCTTTGCAAATGCGATAAATCTGGATTGCCGATCAATCCGACTACATAATTTGCTTTTGATTTTGATAGCCCGGCAGACTGCAATTCTGCTTCTAAATTAGGATAATTTTTGGAACATTTAACGATTGGATGCACCCTATCCCAAATGGTTTTGGCCGCTTTAGTGGAAAGCTGTTGACTGACTACTACAGAAGAGAGATATTCCACTAAGGGCAATGGAGATAAATTAATTTCAATTGGATCAGATTTTTGTAAATAATTTTCTAGAACATCAAAATTTTTTTTTCTTGAGATCGATAATAAAGCTTTTAGGGCTTTCTTACTTTCCATAATTTTTTAGTTCATTAATTTGAGCTTCAGATAAATTTACGCACTCACCTTCTTTTAAGGTTGAAGGTAAAAAAATAGGCCCAATTCTTACTCTTTTCAGTCTGCTGACCTCTAAGTCCTGAGACTCAAAAAGCTTTCTTACCTCGCGATTTTTTCCTGTCAGCATACAAACCGAAAACCACTGATTTGTGCTTTGCTTTTCTCCAGGGACAATGTCTGAAAATTTATATATCTCATGATCAATTTTTACACCCGAAAGCATATTTTTTTTCTTTTGATCATTGAAATGACCTCTTGCTCTCACAAGGTACTCTCTATCAATTTTAAAAGAGGGATGCATGATTTGATGAGCTAAATTTCCGTCATTGGTAAATAGCATCAAGCCAGAAGTATTAATATCCAACCTTCCAACCGCAATCCAATCTGGTTCATTTTGTATTTTTGGAAGAAAATCAAAAATCAGCTTAATCTTTTTATCATCTTTTTTTGCAGAAAGTACTCCACGTGGTTTATTAAGAATGATAACTTTTAGATTCGCAGACTTTGAAAGTATTCTTTGCCCTTCAAAAATTACCTCATCATTTTCGGAAACTTTCTCTCCCAAGGTAGCCACCTTGCCATTTACAAAAATTTTACTATCCTTGATTAATTGTTCGCATGAACGCCTAGAGCCGATACCAGCTTGAGCCAAAAATTTCTGCAGTCGCAGCATAAAAACTAGCCAGCTTCTAGTTGATCCACAGTTTCATCTGCTGGCAAAGCCTCAGGCAATGGGGGCAACTCATTAATTGATTTTAGATTTAAATCATTTAAAAACGTTTTAGTGGTTTCATATAAAGCAGGTCGACCTGGAACATCACGATAGCCTGAGACTTTAATCCACTCTCGATCAAGCAGTGATCTAATTATCTGAGTACTAACCGTAACGCCTCTTATATCTTCAATATCACCTCTAGTTACTGGTTGTTTGTAAGCAACAATAGATACCGTTTCCATAAGAGCCTTAGATAGTCTGCTAGACGAATCATTCCATAGGGGATAAAGATAATCTCCATACTCTTCTTTTATCTGCATTCTAAAACCCGAAGCAACCTCTTTTATTTCGATAGAAGTTTCAACAAACCTTTCTTCCAATAAACTTAAAGCAATCCTAATGCTTGGCAAATCCACATCCATATTTTGAGAACCCAAGAGCGTTTTCATTTCAGACAAACGCATAGGCCTACCGGCTCCAAATAGAATTGACTCGATTATGTTAGAAAGATTTTTAGGATCAACCATCCTAGTGAATTCCTCTGTTGGTCGATTTTAGATAAAGCTGATTAGAGTCTTTGTTTTGTATAAGCTCTACATGGCCATCTTTGGCTAGGTCTAAAGATGCTAATAATGCTACAACCACTCCCTGATTACCCTCTTTTTTTTGATAGGTCTGAAAGAATTGAATGACATTTCTTTTTCTTAAAATTGAAAGTATTAATGCAATTCTGTCCTGTGTGGATAATTCCTCAAAATGTATTTCATGTTTGTCAGAGAATTTTGGGCGCGTTGCAGCTTCATTGAATATCTCAGCAAGAGCTTTAGCAGATATGTCTAATGATTCTTCCCGCTCTTTGAATCTTGGCAGAGAGGTTGATGCAAGAAAAAAGTCTCTATCTAATCTAGGAATATTAGATATATATTCTGAAGCACTTTTATACCTTTGATATTCTTGCAGTCTTCTAATGAGCTCTGATCTTGGGTCTACCTCTTCCTCCTCTTCATCAGATTGTGGAATTAACATCCTTGATTTAATTTGAGCAAGAGTTGCAGCCATAACTAAATAATCAGCAGCAAGCTCTATCTTAAGAGTGTCCATTAATTCAATGTATTGAATATATTGCTCTGTAATTTCAGAAATATCTAAATCTAGTATATCAATGTCTTTTTTTTGAATAAGATACAGCAACACATCCATTGGCCCTGAAAAGTCTTCTAAATAAATTTCTAAGGCTTCTGGAGGAATAAATAAATCTACAGGAAGTTGTGTTAAAGACTCACCTTTAAAATGCGGAAATTCTAGTTGTGCTTGAGACTTCATAAGTTCAATTTATACAAGATGCTGTAATTATAAGCTCTTTTTAACACAACATCTTGTGATTTTGCATAAAAATGTTGATTTAAAAGCTTCTTTTAGATTAGAAAAATATGTTAGCTTTGGTAATTAAATCGTTTCTTTTTTATTTGGTTGAACTAAGATAAACAAATTATGGATTACAGAACCGACAATACCCGAATTGTAGAAAAGCTAGAGATTGTTCCTCCGATTGATCTATTGGAAACACTTCCGATTACTGATAATGTTTCTAGTCTAGTTTATGGAACAAGAAATCAAATCAGTTCCATTTTGCATGGAAAAGACGATAGAGTGCTTGTAATTTGTGGCCCTTGCTCAATTCATGATCCTGAATCAGCCAGAGAGTACGCCCATAAATTAAAGGAACAACATGATTCTCTAAGCAAAAATTTGCTAATAGTTATGAGGGTGTATTTTGAAAAACCAAGAACAACCGTTGGATGGAAGGGTTTGATTAATGATCCAGACTTAAATGAATCATACGATGTTAATAAAGGTATTCACCTTGCTAGGTCATTACTTTTAGAATTTGGAAATATGGGTCTCCCGTGCGGTACAGAATTTTTAGATCTTATAAGTCCTCAGTATGTTGCAGACCTTATTTCTTGGGGAGCTATTGGGGCTCGAACAGCTGAAAGTCAAACTCATAGAGAGCTTGCTTCAGGTATTTCATGCCCAATCGGAATTAAAAATGGAACGAATGGTGCTCTTAAACCGGCCATAGATGGCATTCAGGCAGCAAATCATTCACATGTCTTTTTATCTACGACCAAAGAAGGAAATGTTTCAGTGTTTAAAACATCTGGTAATGCTGATTCTCACATAATTTTAAGGGGCGGCAAGGAACCAAATTTTGATAATGAGGCAATTCAAAAAACCACTTCCGCATTAACAGAGGCTGATGTAAATGAGTCAATAATGGTTGATGCAAGCCATGGAAATAGCCAAAAACAATTTAAAAAGCAGATTGATGTTGTGAAAAATTTAGCCATGCAAATTTCTAATGGAAACAATGCTCTCAGGGGCCTAATGCTTGAGAGTCATTTGGTTGAGGGAAATCAAAGCATTTCCGATAATTTAACTTATGGTCAAAGCATCACAGATGCATGCATGAGTTGGGACGATACCCTGAGTTGCCTCCATAAAGTCAGCGAAGCTGTCCAAGAGAGGCGGGGATAATTGAAAGAAGACTTATTTACTTTCTCCATCCAAGAAGCAGAAACTTTAGGAATAGAATGTGCAATAGTTCTAACCGCTGTAAAAGAGCTAAAGACCCCCTCATCTTCACCAAGTGAAATCACAAAGTTACTTTTAAAAAAAATTTCGTTTCTTAATGAAAAGAAAATTAGTGAGCATGTTGACAGACTGATTGATTTAAAACTAATATCTCCAAAAATTGCTCCAAATTTAAACAATTCTCAAACTCATAGAAATCTTTATAAACTGAAGTTACCAAAAAGCAACTTAAGCTCAGGAAAGAGAAAGCTTGATTATTCATGGTCCCCCTCAATACAAGCATTTGAGGTTTTGGCTATGGGAAATGTAAATAGAGAATTTATTGAAAGTAAAATTAATGAATTCAAAATGTATTGGCTTGAAAAAAAT
>ERZ802830.2299-NODE-2299-length-17507-cov-6.66004_pt1 | contig 17507 bp, 17 predicted proteins | sample MGYA00345654_ERZ802830 | MGnify/ENA primary metagenome ERZ802830 (study PRJEB30503, sample SAMEA104212375) | marine metagenome | biome: Westerlies Biome; feature: [SRF] surface water layer (ENVO:00010504) within the epipelagic zone...; material: water...
CCAGAGATGGATGTGGCTGGCTATCTTCTGGGTCAGAAAAAACAGAACCCGCGCCAAGCTTTATAAAGATCATTTGAGTAAATTAAACAATAAATTAATAAATGATTTTGACGCAAGAATTTCTAATGACTTTGAGAAAGACAAAATAATTTATTCTAATTTCTGGAAAAATTGCACAAAAGAAAATTCTAATAAAAAAGAAATAAGAGGCATCATTGAAATAACAAAAAAAATATTTTTACAGAACTATTCTGCAAATATTTATAATAAGATCACTAATAATAGAAATAAATTTATAAAAATTGATGAATTAGTTTCAACAGCTAATAAAATTGTCCCTTATTTAACTCCCACAAAAGCCGAACTACAAAGAGAAAATAAAAAGTTTCTTAAAGATAAAGAAGGGATCGAAACTGACCAAGGTCTATTTTTATCTTCTGTTCTCTCAAATAAATTAGAAGGAAATCATCTATGTCATTCTATGTTATTGCCAACTGAATTAGCTCTAGAGAAAGAAGAGGAGTTTACAAAAACTAATAAAGTTCAATTTGACGGAGCTAGTGTTGAAAAATTTGGCAAACATGTGATAGTTACTCTGGAAAATGGAGAATATTTAAACGCAGAAGATGAAAGAACTTTAATACCCCTAGAAGCAGCCATTGATCTAGCTTTATTAGATAAAAATAGTGATATTGCAGTTTTAAGGGGCGAAACAGTTCGACACGCTAAATATAAAGGCCTCAGAACTTTTGGCGCTGGAATTAATCTAACTCATTTATACCAAGGGCAAATATCTTTTCTTTGGTATATAAAAAGAGATATGGGTGCGGTTAATAAAGTATTTAGAGGACTCGCTTCTAAGTATTATGGACCAGAAGAATCTTTATTCCCATTACAAGAAAAACCTTGGATTGCAACTCTAGATACATTTGCAATTGGGGGAGGTTGTCAATACTTATTAGTTATGGACCATATTATTGCAGAAAAAGGAAGTTATATGACCCTTCCAGCCAGAAAAGAAGGAATTATTCCTGGTATGGCAAATTTAAGATTATGGAGATTTACTGGAGATAGGATAGCAAGACAAGCTATTCAAAATGGCTTGACCATTCATTCGGATAGTACAGAAGGAAAATTAATTTGCGATGAAATAATTGAAAAGGGAACTATGGATGAAAAATTATTAAAAACTATAGATGCTTATACTAATTCAGGTGTAGTTGGTTCAGCAAGTAACAGGAGAGCATTTAGAATTGGTCAAGAACCACTAGATACCTTTAGAAAATATATGAGTGCATATTGCCATGATCAAGCCTACTGTCATTTTAGTGATGCACTTATTAAAAATCTTGAACATTATTGGAATGCTGCATCTAGGCCAGTTAAATAATTTACGATGAATGATATAAAAAAATGGATTGCTGAAGCTAATAAAATAGTAATTTTTACAGGTGCCGGAATTAGCACAGAATCTGGAATTCCAGATTTTCGAAGTCCAGGTGGAATATGGACAAAAATGCAACCTATAATGTTTCAAGACTTCTTATCATCAGAGGCTTCACAAATTGAGTCATGGAAGCGAAAATTCGTAATTGATAAAGATATGAAAGTAGCAAAACCTAATATCGGACATATAGCTATAGCCAAATTATATTCAAAAAATAAAATAAGCTACATATTAACCCAAAACATTGATAACTTACATCATGACTCCGGCATACCTGATAATAAAATTATCGAGTTACATGGAAATAGTACATATGCAAAATGTCTTAATTGTAATAAAAGGTATGAATTAAACTATATAAAAGAATTTTTAGAAAAAAAGGATAATAATTATTCTACAGCACCTAAGTGTATTGAGTGTAATGGAATAATAAAGTCTGCTACTATATCATTTGGACAACCTATGCCTATTAAGGAAATGCAAATTGCAGAAAAAGCATCTATAGAATGCGACCTATTTATTGCAATTGGCTCATCTCTTAAAGTTTATCCAGCTGCTGGATTACCTATACTAGCAAAAAAAAATGGGGCAAAATTAATAATTATTAATCGAGAAGCAACTGAATTAGACTCTATTTCTGATAAGGTATTAAATAAAGAAATAGGAGTGACGTTAGATAAATTATTTTATTAATTAAAAATATTAAATGGTGGGAACGAGAGGATTCGAACCTCCGACCTATTGATTAGGAATCAATTGCTCTATCCAGCTGAGCTACGTCCCCGTGCTTACCAACCGCACATACGTTCCCACTTGATTATGTGTTTAACTTATATAGTTAAAATATGTAAGAAAAAGCTTAAAGAAATAAGAATTCATTATTTGAGACCAAAAATATTTATATTTTCTTTAAAATTGATGTTGTCTAGTTATTGTACATAAAGTATAATCAAATTTCTGAAATAATTTTGAATATGAAAAACTTGAGGGAGTTAAATATGAGCGGTCCAGTTACTTATGAGCTTAGAGAAAATATAGGAATTATTACTGTAAATAATCCTCCGGTAAATGCATTATCCCAGGCTGTTAGAGCTGGTTTGTCTGAATGCCTAAAAGAAGCTCTAAATGATTCTTCAGCTGAAGCAGTAATTGTGACTGGCGGCGGAAGAACATTTATGGCAGGCGCTGATATCTCAGAATTTGGAAAGCCTACAATGGACCCTGATTTAAACTCAGTCATATTTGAATATGAAGATAGTCATAAGCCAACCATTGCTGCTTTACATGGAACTCCTCTGGGGGGAGGCCTTGAAGTTTCTATGGGATGTCAGTACCGTGTAGCCAATTCTAAAACCCTTCTTGGATTGCCTGAAGTAAAGCTAGGTCTTTTACCGGGAGCAGGTGGAACACAAAGATTACCTCGATTAGTAGGACCTGAGTTAGCTTTAGAAATGATAACTAGCGGTAATCCTATTCCTGCAGAGAAAGCTATGGAAGAAGGCTTAGTTTCAGAAATTTATAATAATGTTTCACATGAAGAACTAATAGATAACTCTATTATTTTTGCTAAAAAAATTCTAACTAATAATTCTCATCCTAAGTCAAGAGAGAGAACTGAGAAAATCTCTAATATATCCCCAGATATATTTGATAATGCCATTAAAAAAATTACTCCTAGACTTAGAGGGCGTAAAGGACCACTTCGCTGTATAGAAGCTGTAAGAGGTGCAGTTGACCTTAATTTTGAAGAAGGTATAAAAAATGAAAGAGATCTATTTAAATTATGTCACGACTCTGATGAATCAGAAGCATTAATTCATTCTTTCTTCTCTGAAAGAATGGCTAATAAAATTCCTGGGATGGATAAGGATACACCACTAAGGCCTATCAATAAAGCTGTTGTTATAGGATGTGGAACTATGGGAGGTGGTATAGCCATGAGCTTTGTTAATGCAGGCATCCCGGTAAGCATTATAGAAACAACATCTGAGTTTCTTGATAAAGGTATGAATATAATTAAAAATAATTATGCTGCAACTGTATCTAAGGGAAGATTATCTCAAAAAAATATGGATAAAAGAATGAGTCTTCTAACTCCTACTCTTGACTGGGATGTAATAAAAGAAGCAGATATAGTAATTGAGGCTGTTTTTGAAGAAATGGAAATTAAAAAAGAAATATTTACTAAAATAGATAATTTGGCAAAAGAAGGGGCTATACTTGCTTCAAATACTTCAACTCTAGATATTGATGAAATAGCTGACGCTACCAATAGACCAGAAGAAGTTGTAGGAACTCATTTCTTTAGCCCCGCAAATGTAATGAAATTATTAGAAATAGTAAGAGGTAGTAGGACAAAATTAGATATTTTAGCTACATTAATGTCTTTAGCAAAGAAAATTAAGAAAGTAGGTATTATAGCTGGTAATTGTGATGGTTTTGTAGGAAATAGAATGTTCCATCAGTATGTTATGCAAGCACACTTATTAGTAGAAGAAGGAGCAACTCCAGAACAAGTTGACTCTGTTGCAGAAAACTGGGGATGGGCTATGGGTCCTTTTGCTGTAAATGACTTAGCAGGCAACGATGTAGGCTGGTTAATTAGAAAAAGACACAAAGCAGAGAACTATTATGAGGGAAAAAAATATGCTTCTGACGTAGCAGACCGCTTATGTGAATTAGGAAGATTTGGTCAAAAAGTAGGAAAAGGTTTTTATAAATATGATCCTAAAACAAGAAAAAGAGAATCTGACCCTGAAGTTCACAAAATTATTGAAGATGTGAGAAGAGAAAAAGGTGTTAACCCAAGAGAAATATCTGATGACGAAATTCTGTCTCGTTTACATGGAGCATTAATAAATGAAGGTACTCGAATTCTAGAAGAAGGCCATGCTTTTAGAGCATCTGATATTGATGTTTGTTATGTAAATGGTTATGGTTTTGCTGCACACAGAGGAGGTCCTATGTGGCAAGCAGATAAAATCGGAGTAAATAAAGTTGCTAAAGAGATAAATAATCATAGGAATGCTGATAATTTATCTTGGCCAGAATCTAAGTTAATAAATCAATTAGAAGAATCTAATGGAAAACTAAGCGAATTTATTCCAGACACATCTAACCCATCAAAAAGAAGTTAAAGGAGAAATATAATGAGAGAAGCAGTTATCGTATCTACAGCAAGAACGCCTATTGGTAAAGCCTATAGAGGGGCATTTAATAATACTCACGGAGCAGTTTTAGGCGCACATGCAATAAAACATGCTATAGAAAAAGCAAATATAGATCCATCTGAAGTTGAAGATGTAATAATGGGCTGTGGTACACCAGAAGGAGCAACTGGAGTAAATATTGCCAGACAATCAGCAATTAGAGCAGGTCTTCCTGTTTCTACAGCCGGAGTTACAGTTAATAGATTTTGTTCGTCAGGCATGCAAACCATTGCTATGGCGGCACAAAGAGTAATTGTAGATAATGTTCCTGTCGCAATTGGTGGAGGTTTAGAATCTATAAGTCTAGTACAAAACGATCATGCAAACAAACATCATATTCATGAAGACTGGATTTTAAATAATAAACCAGAATTATATATGAGTATGCTTGATACTGCTGAAGTGGTAGCAGATAGATATAATATTTCAAGAGAAGCTATGGATGAATTTGGTTTACAAAGTCAGCTTAGAACTGCTGCTGCTCAACAGGCGGGTAAATTTGATGATGAAATAGTTCCTCTAAAATCTACTAAATTAGTTCAAGATAAAGAAACTGGTGATATTTCTGAAGTTGAAGTTATGCTCGAACAAGATGAAGGAGTTAGAGCAGATACTAATAAAGAAGGTTTAGCTAGTCTTAAAGCAGTTTTAGGAGAAGATAAAACAATAACTGCTGGAAACGCTAGTCAATTATCAGACGGGGCATCTGCATGCGTAATAATGGATTCTAAACTTGCAGAACAAAGAAATATTGAACCTCTTGGAACATTTAGAGGTTTAGCAGTAAGTGGTTTAGAGCCAGATGAAATGGGAATAGGACCAGCTCTTGCTGTTCCTAGACTTCTAGAAAGAAATAATCTTAAAATGGATGACATTGATTTGTGGGAATTAAATGAAGCTTTTGCTGTTCAAGTTTTATACTGTAGAGATAAGTTAGGTATTCCAAATGAAAACTTGAACGTAAATGGCGGAGCAATAGCAGTTGGGCACCCTTATGGAATGTCTGGTTCAAGACTAGTTGGCCATGCCTTAATTGAAGGTAGAAGACGTAAAGCTAAATTTGTTGTAGTTACAATGTGCATAGGTGGGGGCCAAGGAGCTGCTGGATTATTTGAAGTAAATCCTGCTAGCTAATAATTAAATTAAGGCCTCAAATATATTTGAGGCCTTATAAAGATTAATTTTATGCAGTTCCAGATATAGTAACGCCTCCATCCATAACTATAGTTTGGCCAGTAATAAAACCTCCTGATTCAGAAGCAAGCATAATTGCTGCACCGGCAACCTCATCTGGGATTCCTATTCTCCTTAAAGGAGCATTTTTTTCAACATTTCCTAAAATTTCTGGGTTTTCCCATAACGCTTTTGCAAAATTAGTTTTTATTATACCAGGCAATAAAGCATTTACATTAATATTCTGAGGTCCCCATTCAACAGCGAGCGATCTAACTAACCCTAAATCAGCTGTTTTAGATATAGAGTATGCGCCAAGAACATCGCTTCCAGTTATTCCAGCTATAGATGAAATAACTATTACTTTTCCTCCTCCTGCTTCTGCCATTTTAGGAATAATCATATTAGAAAGCCAAAGATTTGATTTAACATTATTATTCATAACCTTATCGAAGGCTTCATCTGTAATTTTAGCTAATGGCCCGTAATAAGGATTAGAAGCTGCATTTAATACTAAAATATCAACCTTACCCAATTTTTCATACGATACATCACAAAGATTTTGTAAAGCATCTTTACTAGAAATATTACATTCTTCAGCATAAGCCTCTCCGCCTAAAGCCTTTATTTCTTCTACAACTTCATTACAAGCATCTATTTTTCTACTTGAAATCATTACTTTGGCCCCATACTGAGCCATCCTAACGGCTATTGCTTTTCCTATACCTCGGCTAGAACCAGTTATTACGGCTGTTTTTCCTTTTAAATCAAATAATGGGTTATTGTCCATGCTGTACCTTTCATTCTTTATTTATAAATATTTTCAAATATGTTAGCGTTTGATCATATTCATAATTTGGAAAAGTGTAAAATGGAAAAGTACAATAAAGTAACTAAACTAGATATTTTTAAACCCAAAATTCAAAACTTAACTGAGAAAGATTTAAGGATACAGTTAGCCGCAGCATATAGAATATTTAATCATTTAAAGTGGGATTATTTAATTTATGGACATATAACTGTAAGAGTTCCTGGACCTGAAAAACATTTTTTAATTAATCCTTTTGGCTTACGTTATGATGAGGTTACAGCTTCAAATTTAGTAAAAATAGATTTGGATGGAAATATAGTTGGAGAAAGCGAATATCCTGTTAATCCGGCTGGGTTTATAATTCATTCAGCAATTCACTCTTCTAGAGAAGATGCACATTGTGTGATGCATACACATACTCCAGCTGGAATGGCAGCTGCAGCTCTAAAAGAACCTATAAAAAATATTGATTTTGATAGTACAGCATTAACTAACCAAATTGCTTTTCATGACTTTGAAGGCGTAACTGTAAGGAAAGAAGAGTGTGACAGATTATCAGATAATTTAGGTAAAAAGAGTGTTATGATTCTTAGAAATCATGGTTTGTTATCTGTAGGTTCAACTATACCTCATGCATTTATTAGGCTTCACTCACTGGAAAGAGCATGCCTTATTCAAACTTTAGCTAGGTCTACAAATGAAGATTTAATTGAAGTTTCAGATAACATAGCAAAATCACATGCGAATGAAATTGAGAATTCTGATAAAGGTGAACTAGCTTTCAATGCCATGATGAGATTAATGGAAAAGATAGACCCCTCTTACAAAGACTAATTTATATAAATGCCTTTAATTCTTTTAATATTTCTTCAGCATCTACATTATGTGGAAAATGAGTATAATATTTTCCATTTCTATCCATTAAATATATAAAAGCTGAATGGTCAATTGTATATTCTAAATCAGAATCTTCTAATAAAACTTTCTTCTTGTAGACCCTCCAAGCTAGAGCTGCTTTATCTACCTGTTCTTGACTGCCTGATAGTCCAATGATTTCTTTATGAAATATATTTGCAAATTCTGACACCTTTTCATAATCATCTCTCTCTGGATCTAAAGTAATAAAAACAGCATTTATCTTATTACTTTCTTTATCTAAAGAATCTAAAACACTACTAATCATTGTCAAACCATATGGACAAATATCTGGGCAAGATGCAAAGCCAAAAAATATTAATAATGGTTTGCCTTTGAAACTTTCAATATTATATTTTTTTTCATTTTTACCTATTAAATCAAAATCTCCTCCTATACTCGCATCTTGTCTCGATTCTAAATTAACTTTATTTTTATTATCTAGCTTAGTAAAATAGAAAAAATCAGATAGTAACCAAAAAATCACTAAGACTATTGATATGCCTATACCTCTTTTTATTCCTTTTAAAAAAGGTGATTTCATTTTTTATATAAACCTTTCATATATATTTTTAGAGTTATAAATTATTTTAGGTAATAAATTAATGAACCTTACTCTGCATATGCCATCTAAAAAATCAAACCTACTTACTGCTAGATTATCAATCCAAAAGGGTAATGTATAATTTGGCTCAGCCCCAATGGAATGAGCAATAGCTGCTTTTATTGGGCCTCCATGAGAAAATATAACTATATCTCCTTCTTTCCTCGTATCTATTATATTTTCAATACCAGTAATGACGCGATTATATAAATTATTATAACTTTCTCCTCCAGGAGGAGTGTATTTTGGATCACATAACCAAGTTGGATGAAAAACATTTAATTCTTTTGTAGTTTCTTCTAATTTTTCATATTTAAGCCCTTGCCATTCTCCAAGGTTTTGCTCTCCAAAATTTTTATCTATGCTATAGTCTTTATATTTAAACCCTTCTTTAATAGTAGCATCCATAGTTTTAATAGTTCTTGTTAAATGTGAAGAATATGCATACGCATTTTTAGGTAAGATATCAGATAATATCTTATATGAATCTTGATCACTTACATCACAATCGACATCGTTATCACCATAACAACACCCATTATTTCCAATAACAGGGGCATGTCTTACCCACCAAAATCTAATTTCAGACAATTTTTTTACTCCGCATTTCCTAATAGTAATCCTTTCTTTTTAGCAAAAGAATAAGAATATAATAATAAACTTACTCCAATAAATATATATATTAAATTTATAAAACAAGCTTTTAATAGAAGATCAACTTGAAAAATACCATCAAAAAAAGTTAGACGCATTCCTTCAAATATATATGTTGCAGGAATTAACATTGAGACAGGTTGAAGCCATTCTGGCAAAATACTTATTGGATAAAAAACCCCACATAAAGGTTGAATAAAAAATAATGCCGCCCAGGCAAAAGTCTCTGCAGATAAGCCGAAACGAATTAATAAGGCACATATTGCTAAGCCTAAAGACCAACCCATAACGATCAAATTTATGAAAAATAATATAAAACCTAAGCCATAAGAAGGTATCTGGAAATCAAATAAAAAATAAGCTGCTAGGCCTGCTCCACCAACACCTATTATTGTTCTTATAAGACTTGCAACTATCAATGATAAAATTAATTCTATAGGTTTTAATGGAGATACTGCAATATTTCCTAAATTTCTAGACCAAAGCTCTTCTATAAATGATAAAGTTACTCCTAATTGTCCTCTAAATAAAGTATCCCACATAATTACTGAAGCAATCAAAACTCCCGACGCTAATAGAAAAAAATTAGAGTTTTGGGCAAGAAATTTACTCATAAATGCCCACAAAACCATATTTAAAAACGGCCAGTAAATTAATTCTAAAACTCTAGGCCATGAAACCATAAATAAATAAATGTGCCTAAGTATCATTGCATAAATTCTTCTAATGAATAAAATCATTGAGTACTATACCCTATCATTTCTTGCCAATTGTAAAAAAACTTGTTCAAGATTATTTCTCTTATAACGTTTTATTAGATCGGATGGTGTCCCTTGATCAATTACTTTGCCTCTACCCATCATAATTACATTATTACACATCCTCTCTACTTCTGGCATATTATGAGAGGCAATTATGAATGTTGCTCCAGAGATATTTTTATAGTGTTCTAGATATGTACGTATCCAATCAGCATGATCAGGATCTAATGAAGCAGTTGGCTCATCTAAAAATAGTATTTTGGGATCATTAATCAATGATTTAGCAATTGATACCCTTGTTTTCTGTCCAGCAGATAGCCTACCTACCCTTCTTTTTAATAAATCTTTTATATCTAAATCTTGAGCTAATTTTTCTATTTTATATGATAAATTTTTTACTCCATAAATATGTCCAAATACCGTTAGGTTTTGTAATACTGTTAATTTATGAGGAAGTTCAACAAATGGTGAAGCAAAATTAATTTCTTTTGATATCTGGTTTCTGAACTTATAAATATTTTTATTTAAAATATTTATTTTTCCAGATGAGGATTTTAAAATTCCCATCAGCATCATAATTATAGTAGTTTTTCCTGCTCCATTACTTCCTAATAATCCTAATGTATGAGATTTTTCTATTGTAAAAGAAATATTATTTACGGCTTTTATTTCTCCATAATTTTTAGAGACATTTTCCACAGAAACGACTGTATCTAAAGGCGTATTCATTATTTTATGATTTGACAAAATAGTAATCCATATTATTTGTTTTTATAAAACTTTATATATTTAATTATTAATGGCGAAAGAGATAAAATTGACAAACCTGATAAACCTATAATTATTTTTGTTGAATCATAACCATTGATACTTAAAATATCACCAGAAATAAATACTTCACTTGCACCCTCTCCTAGAAGAGCATAAACAGCTGTTCCTGGAATTATGCCTATAAGCGTAGTAACGGCATAAATTTTAAAACGAATTCCTAATAATGCAGGAGCTATATTCACAAACACAAATGGAAATATTGGCATAAGTCTCATAAATAATAAATAATAAAAAGCGTTATTATTTATTCCATGTTCTATTCTTTGTAAGATGCTTTTTTTATTAATAATTTTTTTGCTAAAAAAACCTCTTAAAAGGCTCTTGGCCATTAAAAATATTATACAAGCCCCTATTGTTGCTGCAATAACTGTTAAAAAGCATCCAATTTTCCAACCAAACACATACCCCCCTGATACTGTTAGCAACCAAACGCCTGGCAATGAAAAAATAACTGTTACTATATAAAGTAATATAAACAAAATAGAAGCACGGTAAAAATTTACTTGTATGTAACTTAAAATATAATCATGATGCTGGTTAATAAAATTAATATTTAGAATAGAAAAAAATCCAGTATAGTTAAGCAAAATAATTACTAACAAAAATGTTGCTAATAAAACTAATTTCCAATATTTTCCCATTTGAAACAAATATACCATTTTATTAAAAAAGATAGTGCTATAATTTAATAAATATAATATATAAAGCTTTCCATATGTATTTAGATATTAATTACGGCTTTAAAGTTTTTAATTTATAAGTATAATTCGGAATAAGTAATATTAAGATTTTATAATGATGGAGAAATTTAGATGAAACGTACATTCCAACCTAGTAGACTTGTTAGAGCAAGACGCCATGGCTTTAGATCAAGAATGGCTACTAAAAATGGAAGATTAGTTTTAGCAAGAAGAAGAGCAAAAGGTAGAAAAGTTCTCTCTGCCTAGCTGATAATGATGTCTTGTGATATACAATCTATAAAAAAAAGAGTTGATTTTATTAAGCTTTCAAAAGAAGGATTGTCATCTCCACAAGAAGGCCTTGTGCTTCAAGTAATAAGTAATAAAGAAGATACAAAACATCAACTTATTAGATTTGGTGTTACAGCAACAAAAAAAATTGGTAATGCAGTAATTAGAAATAAATGTAAAAGAAAATTAAGAGTTTTAGCAAAAGATGTTTTATTAAAATATGCTAAAAAAAATAGTTACTATGTTTTAATAGCTAGAAATACTACTTATAATAGAAATATAAGTTTACTAAAAACTGATCTATTAAACGCGCTAAAAGAGACAAAGTATTTAAAAAAAATATAATATACGAATATTCCATAAGGATATATAATGGGTGATCAAAAAAATTTACTGCTGGCAATTTTAGCTTCTCTGGTTGTTTTACTGGGTTTTCAATTATTATTTCCAGCTGAAGAAGTCCCTAAAAGTAATACTGTTCAAAAACAAGAAGACTCTTTTGCTCCCACGCCAGAAATTATTACAGAAACACCTAAAGCTAGAAATGAAATTATAGGTGAAAGTGAAAGAATTAATATTAATAATCAATATATTAATGGTTCAATAACACTTACAGGTGGTAGAATTGATGATATAATTTTAAAAAATTATCTTACAGACCTCTCACCTAACTCTGAAAGCGTTAAATATTTATCTCCCAAAGGGTCTAATAATTCATATTTTGCTGAGTATGGATGGGTAAGTACTAATAGTAATATAGAGCTACCAAAACCTAATACTGTATGGATAAGTGATAAAAATACAATTAGTCCTAACTCGCCGGTAACTCTAACTTGGGATAATGGAAGTGGCTTAATTTTTAAAAGGAAAATTAGTATAGATAATGAATACATGTTTAATATTGAACAAACAGTTACTAATAATACCTCTGAAGATCTTAATCTTTATCCTTATGGGTTATTAAATAGAACTGGTTTTCCTAAACTTTCTGGCTTATTTATTTTGCATGAAGGTCCTATTGGAGTGCTCAATGATAGAGTAAAAGAAATAGACTACGATGACTTAGAAGATGAAAAAAAAATATCTGAAAAATCCAATACTGGTTGGATAGGTATTACAGATAAATATTGGCTAGCAGCTTTAATTCCAAATCAAAAACTTAGCTTTGAAGCATTTTTTCAAAGTTTTGATCATACAGAAAATATTAAATTTCAGACAAGCTATTTAGGGCCACAAATTAATATTCGTTCTAATTCAGAAAGTAGTTACTCTTCACAATTTTATACTGGAGCCAAAGAATTGCCTATCTTAGATAAACATGAGAAGAATGGCATTCCTATGTTTGATAAAGCAATTGATTTTGGTTGGTTCTATGTAATTACTAAACCACTTGCTTATCTTTTAAACTTTTTCTCATCCTACTTAGGTAACGTTGGTCTGGCTATTATAGCTCTTACCATTTGTATAAGAATTATTTTATTTCCTTTAGCTAATAAATCTTTCAAATCTATGAGTAAGATGAAAGTGCTTCAGCCTAAAATGATGGAAATTAGAGAAAGGTATGGAAATGATAAAGTACAAATGCAAAAAGAAGTGATGGCTTTATATAAAAAAGAAAAAGCTAATCCTTTAGCAGGATGTTTACCTATACTTCTTCAAATCCCAGTATTTTTTGCATTATATAAGGTTCTAACTGTAACTTTAGAAATGAGACAAGCCCCATTCTATGGTTGGATAGAAGATTTATCTGTACCTGACCCATACTCAATTTTTAACTTATTTGGATTGATTCCTATTGATCTTCCTTCTTTTCTAATTATTGGAATATGGCCGCTTTTAATGGGTGCTACTATGTTTCTTCAACAAAAATTGAATCCAGCACCTCCGGATCCTGTTCAGGCTAAAGTCATGGCAATGCTTCCTTTCATATTTATCTTTTTATTTGCGCAATTTGCTGCTGGATTAGTGTTATATTGGACGTGTAATAATGTATTATCAATTGCTCAACAATGGATCATTATGAAAAAATTGGATAATGAAAAACAAGCTAAATAATAGGTAAATAAATTGAATGAAAATAAAAATTTAATTTTTTATCAACAAGCAGAGCACTATACAGCGGCAGCGGATATATCACAATTTCCTCATACAAATTTACCTGAGGTATGTTTTGCAGGAAGGTCTAATGTGGGAAAGTCTAGTTTAATAAATTCTATTTGTAGCAAGCGTTCATTAGCTAGAACCTCTAATACTCCAGGTAGAACACAACTAATACATTTTTATAATATAAAAAATAAATTATTTTTATCTGATCTACCAGGCTATGGTTACGCAAAAGCTCCTAAATATAAAAGATTTGAATGGATAAAACTCATGGAAAATTATTTTAAAAATAGAAGTAATTTGTCTAGAGTTTTTATTCTTATTGATGCGCGAAGAGGAATAAAGAATTCTGACCATGAATTAATGAGCCTATTAAATGTTGTAGCAGTTAACTTTCAATGTATTTTAACAAAAATAGATAAAATATCTTCAACAGCCTTAAGAGAGGTTACTGTAAATGCCTTATCCCAAACTGAAAAATACGCAGCTTCTTTTCCAGAAATTTTACAATCAAGTTCTAATAAAAAGATAGGTATTGATAAAATTCATGAATGTCTTAATTTGATCTTAAATATTAATGATAATTCTAAGAAAGAATAATTATGGATAAAAATACTATAATAAAACAAGTCTCTAATATTCTAAATACCGACCAAAAAGATATAGAAAATTACGTAGAAATATTTGAAGGAAAAATAATTGTTATTAAATATGGTGGTCATGCTATGGGAGATAAGAAGCTAGCACACACATTTGCTGAAGATGTTACTATTTTACAAAAATTAGGAATAAAACCAGTTGTTATTCATGGAGGAGGACCACAAATTGGTGCAATGCTTGAAAAGCTAAATATTGAATCATCATTTATAAATGGGTTAAGGATTACTAATGAAGAAACAGTCGAAATTGTAGAAATGGTTTTATCAGGTTCAATAAATAAAGATATTGTTAATAAAATTCATTCTGCAGGAGGCCTTGCTATTGGTTTATCCGGTAAAGATGCTAAACTGATATTGGCTAATAAGCTTAAAGATAAATTTAAAGACCCAGAATCAAATATAGAAAAATTTCTAGACATTGGTTTTGTTGGTAAACCGGAGAAAGTTGATTCTACAATTATTAATATTGTTACAAATAAGCTAATGATTCCCGTAATAGCACCCGTTGGTTATGGTATTAATGGAGAAACATATAATATAAACGCAGACACTGCAGCTGGCGCTATAGCTAGCTCATTAAAGGCAGAAAGAATATTGTTGCTTACAGATGTTGAAGGAGTTTTAGACTCAGAAAAAAAGTTGATCCCAAGTATTTCAGTGACTCAGGCAGAGTCAATGATAAATAATAAGATAATAACTGGAGGAATGATTCCAAAAATTGAAACTTGTTTAGCTACAGTTGAAGCTGGAGTAAAAGCAGCAGTTATTATTGATGGCAGATCATCACATGCTATACTTCGCGAAATATTTACTACAAGCGGTTCTGGAACAATGATTGAATAAAATAATATATAGTAATTTAAATTTAAAAATAATAAAGCATTGGGTATTTGATTTGGATAATACTTTATACCCTGCATCAAGTAATCTTTTTTCTAAAATAGATATAAGGATGAAAAAGTTTATAATAAACAAACTAAATGTATCAGCAGATGATGCTTATGCTATCCAAAAAAAATACTATTTTAAATATGGGACTACTCTTGCCGGACTAATGAAAAATCATAATATTAAACCAGAAGAATTTTTAGATTATGTTCATAATATTGATGTAAGCTCTTTAAAAAAAAACCTAAAGTTACAAAAAATATTGAAATCCCTTCCAGGTAATAAATATATTTATACGAATGGTTCTAAAAGCCATGCAATAAATGTAATGAAAAGGTTAGGCATAAATAATTATATAACAAAAATATTTGATATCGAGAATGCTAATTATATTCCAAAACCTTCCATGAAACCTCTTAAGTATTTCATAAAAAAATATAATCTACTGGCAAAGGAAGCCATATTTTTTGAGGATATTCCAAAAAATTTAATTAACCCAAAAAAAGTTGGTTTTCAAACTGTTTTAATAAAAAATAATTCTCACCCAGACAATAATACTGACATTTTAGATAAAGAAAAATTGCAACATGATTTTGTTGACCATATTTCATTTGATATTACAGCATCACTAGAGCAAATTTACTTAGACATAAACAATTAAATAATTTAATTATGTCTATAAAATAAAAAGAAAGATAAAAAAATGAATGATAATACAAATTTTAAAATTGAAGACCTCAAAAACAGCATAGAGAATATATGGGAAAATAAAGAAAATATTTCTTCTTCAACTAAGGGAAAAGATAGAGATGCAATTGAGAAATGTTTAGACCTACTAGACTCTGGTGAGGCTAGGGTTAGTGAAAAAATAAAAAATAATTGGGTAGTTAATGAATGGCTTAAAAAAGCAGTGCTATTATCTTTTAGGCTATGGCCTATGGATCTAATTGCAGGTGGACCAGGTAATAGTAATTGGTGGGACAAAGTTCCATCTAAATTTTCTAAATGGAATGCTAAAGATTTTCAAGATAACAATTTTAGAACTGTTCCAGGTTCTATAGTTAGGTATAGTGCTTATATTTCTCCTGAAGCTATATTAATGCCTTCATTTGTTAATTTAGGAGCTAGGGTAGGTTCTGGAACGATGATAGATACTTGGGTAACAGTAGGCTCTTGCGCGCAAGTAGGAAAAAATTGCCATATATCAGGAGGTGTTGGTTTAGGGGGAGTATTAGAACCTCTTCAAGCTACTCCCGTTATTATAGAAGATAATTGTTTTATAGGAGCTAGATCAGAAATAGCTGAAGGAGTTATAGTTGAGGAAGGAGCAGTAATATCAATGGGAGTTTATATAGGTGCCTCAACAAAAATTATTGATCGTCAATCAGGAGAAATATATTATGGAAAAGTACCTGCTTACTCTGTAGTTGTTCCAGGATCAATAGAAACTAATTCTCAAAATGATAATGGAAAATTATCTTTATATTGTGCAGTAATTGTTAAAAGAGTTGATGAAAAAACTCGTTCAAAAACTTCTATTAATGAACTTCTAAGAGATTAAGAAAACTCACTATTTTTAATAGGCCTATTTAGTAATAAATCTGCCTCATGAATAGGATTAGCAGCATTAAATAATATATTATAAACAGAATTTAAGATAGGCGTGTCTATTTCTAATTCTTTAATTAAATTATAAATAGCTTTTGACGTATAGTAACCCTCAGCTATAGTTTTTCTATTTTCAATAATTTGTTCAATTTTATCTCCTTCTCCTATAGCGACCCCTAAAGTAAAGTTTCTTGAATGCTTACTTGTACAAGTTAAAAGAATATCTCCTACACCTGATAAGCCAAAAATAGATTCTTTATTTCCACCTAGTGCAATACTAATTCTCACCATTTCGGAAATAGCTCTAGTTAATATAGCTGCTACTGCATTTTCCCCGTAATTTAAGCCTGAAACAATTCCTGAGCTAATAGCATAAATATTTTTAATAGCTCCTCCTAGTTGGACCCCAATTATATCATCACTCGGATATAACCTAAAATTCTTAGATGAAATATAATTACTTACCTTTATAGAGTTTTTAATATTCTTTGAGGAAATAACTAATGCAGCAGGCTTATTATTTGCTACTTCATGAGCAAAAGAGGGTCCAGATAGAATATAATAATTAATATTTGGCAAAATACTATTAATTATATCACTTAATAAATTTCCACTGGAAATTTCTATTCCTTTTGAACAGATAACTATTTCACATTTTTTATCTATATACTTTTTATGTGCACTAATTATCTCTCGAAAATTCTGTGCAGGCGTAACATAAAATATAAAAGGAGCAATTGCTTCAGATAATTTCTCAGTAGCATAAATGTTTTTTTCTAAAACTATATCTTTTAAAAATAATGAATTTTTATTTTTTGAGTTAATCTCGCCTACAACTTCCTTTTCTTGCGCCCAAATTACAACACTACTATT
>ERZ802830.2300-NODE-2300-length-17506-cov-131.695_pt1 | contig 17506 bp, 19 predicted proteins | sample MGYA00345654_ERZ802830 | MGnify/ENA primary metagenome ERZ802830 (study PRJEB30503, sample SAMEA104212375) | marine metagenome | biome: Westerlies Biome; feature: [SRF] surface water layer (ENVO:00010504) within the epipelagic zone...; material: water...
TGACCCTGATGTTATTGGTCTTCAAGAAACAAAAGTAAATGATCCTGATTTCCCAATAGAAGTGATAGAAGATATTGGATATCATTCAGAATATTGGGGGCAGAAAGGCCATTATGGTGTTGCTTTTTTAAGCAAACAAAAGCCTATTAAAACAATTAAAGGTTTTAAAAAAGATACTGAAGAAGATCAAAAAAGATTTATAGAGTGTACTTTTTCATCCAACGGTAATGAAATAACTATAATGAATGGTTATTTTCCTCAAGGTGAAAATATTAATCATGAAACAAAGTTCCCTAAAAAAATTAAATACTACGATGATTTAAATTCGCATATAAGGGCCTTAAAAAGAAAACAAAAAAATCTAATTATTATGGGAGACTTTAATGTTGCTCCAGAAGACATAGACATAGGCATCGGCCCTGAAAATATGAAAAGGTGGTTGAGAGACGGCAAAACTTCATTTCAACCTCAAGAAAGGGAAATGTGGAATAGCATAAAAAATATAGGTTTTACAGACTCATGGAGGCTTAAATATCCAGATGAGTCTAGTATATATTCATGGTTCGATTATAGGTCAAAGATGTTTGATGATAATCCAAAAAGAGGACTTAGAATAGACCATATTCTTGTTTCAGATAATTTAAAAAATTCTATTAGAGATGTTGGTATCGATTACGATTCTAGAGCACTTGAAAAACCATCTGATCATTGTCCAGTCTGGGTAGACCTAGAATTATAAAAATTATTAAATTGACAGAAAGTTATAAAATTAGATCGCCTCTTACAAAAAAAGAATGGGAAAACTACAATAGTTTTAGGTGGAATATTTTAAGAAAACCCTTAAAACTATCGCATATACCTCTTAAGGATAATCTTGAAGATATTAGTTTGCATTTAATGGGTATAGATAATAAAAATAATATTGTTTCATGTGGCAGACTTCATATGAATTCTTCAACTGAAGCTCAAATAAGATATATGGGTGTTTCTAGAGAGCATAGAAGACGGGGCATTGGAAAAGCAATGATAAATGAGCTTGAATCTAAAGCACTTTTACAAGGTGCCAAGAAAATGGTTTTAAATGCAAGATCAGAAGCTATAATTTTTTATGCCTCCTTAGGATACCTTGAAACAGGTCCTTACGAATCTGATATCAAAATTCCACACAGCTCAATGGAAAAGTCTTTAAATTAAATAAACTACCTTCGTTCATTAAAAAAATCTTTTAAAAGGTTTGCGCTTTCTTCCTCAAGCAAGCCAGATTCGAACTTTACTTGATGATTAAATTTAATCCTGTCATATAAGTTATCAATTGATATTAAAGACCCCGTCTTGGGTTCAGGAGCAGCAAAGACTATCCTATCAATTCTGGCATCAACAATAGCCTTTGCGCACATGTGACAAGGCTCTAATGTTACGTACATAGAGCAATTATTAAGTCTATAATTCTGAATAGTTTTCGACGCATCTCTTATTGCATTAATTTCTGCATGTGAGGTCACATCATTTTCAAATATTACTTTATTTTTACCCTCGCCTGTAATTTTTTCATCCTTAACAATTACTGCGCCTACTGGAACCTCTCCCTCATCAAAACATTCTTTAGCTAATTCAATAGCTCTTTCCATAAAAAGCTTATCCTTAGATGAAAACATTTTTTAATAAAAGCTTATTTCTTTGACTTGAAGATCGACATCAAAATCTCTTCCATATCCAGCAAAACTAATATCCCTTATATTATTGGGTCGAAGTTTAGAAGATATACCCGATTTTTTTTCAAAATCAGAAAAGTTAATCTCAAACATCCTCCATTCTGCATTAACATCAAAAGTTGAGCTATGGTAAGCCCAAGGCGGCATTCTCAAACCTTGCATAGTTACATGCACCTCATATATTTCGTTGTTGCCTTTTGCCATAAAACGAATACCTTTTACCTCTTTATTAACATTTTTTGGGCTATGTGCAAGTCTCACAAATCCACCATTGTTTACTGTCGTCACGTAACCGTTGAGGCTAAAAACTCCATCGTTAACGTCTACCTTTAATTCTGATTTACCCCCCATTACTTGATCGGTAACGATATACCAATTTGATGGATTATTTGAGATATCGGATAAGGTATTCATAGATATAGTAAGAAATAAAATTAATAGACTATATTTAATATTCATATTTAATCTAGGTTTGTATTTTTTTCTGCAGGAAACCAAGGCATTTTACATACTGTAGCATTTAAATGCGCATTCGGTGATTCAAGGGTCATTTCACTCCCTGGTTCTGAATATGCTATGTCTACAATTGCTATACCTATATTTCTTTCAAGTCTAGGTGAGTAAAAACATCTCGATAATCTTCCAATTTTGTTTTTACTAGTATCAAAAATAGGCCAAAAATTTTCAGGAGCTCTTCTAATAGGATCGCCATCAATTTCGACACCTACTAATTTTTTTGAAATGCCTTCTTCCTTAATTTTTTTTAAGGCATCTTTACCTATGAAATCAATATCTTGATCTGTATCAACAAGTCTATCAAGGCCAATCGTATATGGATTGTGCTCTCTTCCAAAGTCACTTGCATATGAAAGCAACCCTCCCTCAATAGTTCTAATTGTGTTAGGTGCAATAACTTCTCCATTAAATTCTTTTGCGGCCTCATGAACTATCTCAAAAAGCTCGTTACCTTTCTTTCCATCTTGAAGGTAGAGTTCATAACTTAATTCGCCGCTCCAACCGGTTCTTCCAATGACCATGGGTATATCCCCAAGGCTTGTTTCTCTTGCCTTGTAATAACCCAAATCATCATGAATTCCATTAAAAAGCTTTTGTATTAATTTTCCTGCTTTTGGGCCACTAATTTGCAAGGGCGATACATCTGGCTCACATATATTTACATCCATGTTCTTATTAATTGCTATACCCTGAAGCCATAATAAAACATCACCATCACCAGGAGAAACCCAGAATTTATTTGGCTCTAATCTTATAAGACATGCATCATTTATTAGTCCGCCATGCTGGTCTGTAAGAATAATATATTTGCAATCTCCAATTTCACATTTTGATAAATTTCTTGGATTAATATACCTAACAAAATCATATGCATCTGGTCCAGTGATTTCAACTTGTCTTTCTGCTGCAAAATCCCCGAATGTCACATCATTAATTAACGCATGATACTCCTTTTCAGGATCTGAAAATCCAGTAGGTAGGTACATTTTATTGTAAATTGTAAATCCTCTAACACCGTATTTAATGGTCGAATCAAAATAAGGAGATTTCCTTATTCTTGCACCAATACCGATTAGAAGAGGTAATTGTGATGGCTGGTTCATAGTCTAAATCCAAGGTTAATAATTATGTATTTTAAGCTCAAAATATTAGGTTAGTAAATGCATTATTGAGCTATTTACAAATTAATATATGATATAAAAAAACGGGGAAATTATGGGCAAAAAACGATTTTTTGATGATAGGCTGAAATACTTATCATTTATACAAAATACTAGTGAAAAAAGGGCAATTTCTAGTGAGCTTACACCGTTTATTGCGAGCATGCCTCAAAATAGAACTTTCCTCAGAATCCTCGATGCTGGAACAGGTGATGGCACAGTCAAATCAAATGTAATAAAAACTTTTCATAAGTACCATCCTTATACTTCCTTGTTAATAACTGGTAAGGAAATAAGTTATGAAGATCTTAAAAATACCTTAGAAAAAATGCCTGACAGATTTGTAGAACATCCTAACCTATTAGTCACTATGACAAATGTAAAGTTTGCTGAGCTTGGTCATATTGAAAATGCAAATAAGATAAAAAATAAAAAAGTTAAAGTTTATAATTTGATTTTAAAAGAAGATAATTCTTTTGATTTCCATACTCAGATAAATAACCTTAATAACTTTATAAAAAAGAATTGGGGCATTGAGATTGATAATAAATCTAGAACGTCATATTCCAATCCTTGTCTTATAAGAATATATAGAGAGGATCATAAAAGATATTTAGAACCTTTTATCGATAACGACTATGAAAATAATAACTACGACTTAATTATAGCCTCTCAAGCATATAGAGCTGCATCAGCTGTAAAAACAAAGGTAAATAATGTAATCGCGCCCCTAATGAGGCTTTTAAATAAATCTGGTAGATTATTAGTAACTCATTCTTGTGGTGAAGATACTGTCGAGAAAATTTTAAAGATTGCATATAAAGATAAAAAGCCATTTCCAAATAAAGCCAAAGACATAATTGATTTTCTTAAAAATAATCCTGTTGGTGAAAATAGTAGATACTCATTTTCAAAGCCTAAGCCCTACTCTTTTAAATTTAGAAGAAGTCCTGATCAAACAGTAACTGAATTATTTGGACATGGAGTTGATTCTAAATGGGCAAATATTTTATATATTGGTCAAATTCCAGAAAAAGACATTCAGATTGTTGAAAAGTCACCAACAATTTATAAAAAAGTTAGGGCTGCAATATTAAAAGAAGAAAGAATGTTTTTCAAAAATGAAATTTTTAGTATAAGAAAAGTTAGATAAAGAATGAAGATTTTAATTATGGGCTTACCTGGCAGCGGCAAAACATATTTGGCAGAAAGACTTCAGCCTTTAATAAATGCAGCATGGTATAACGCAGATAAAGTAAGAGAAATGGCCAACGATTGGGATTTTTCACCAGATGGAAGAATAAGACAAAGCATGCGAATGAAAAATTTAGCTGATTTTGAGAAAGAAAATAACAGAATAGTTATATGTGATTTTGTCTGCCCTACAAAAGAAACTAGAGATAATTTCGATCCTGATGTTGTCGTATGGATGGATACAATTAAAGAGGGTCGATACGAGGACACTAATAAAATGTTCGAAGAACCAGATAATGTAAATTTTCATATAACTGAAATGAATGACGAAAATCATAAAAATATCTCAACAGAGTTATTAAAAGATGTTTGATTGGAAAAAACCAACTGTGCAAATGCTTGGAAGGTGGCAGCCATGGCACCAAGGGCATCAAGAGCTTTTCAAAAGATGTGTTGCTAAGACCGGGCAAGTGGTAATTCAAGTGAGAGATGTTCAGGGTGTATCTGGCGGCCAAGATCAAGATGATAATCCATTTGATTGGGATACTGTTTGCAGCAATATAGAGTCTGATCTCGCCAAAGATGGTTATTCTAGAGGAACAGAATATGAGATCATGATGGTTCCAAATATCGTAAATATTTCATATGGCAGAGGCGTTGGATATGTATTTGAAGAAGAAGTATTTGACGATGAGGTTAGCTCAATAAGCGCAACTAATATTAGGAAAGATATGAGGGAAAAGGGAGAATTATAAAAACTATTTCTGATTCTTGAAATCTTCCAACATTTTTTGCATTTGCATATGAATAATATTTACCGCTTGAAGTGGTCTTATCATGACTTTAAATTCTGAAATTCTACCTTCAGCATTGAAAGTTATTACATCTACTCCATTAACATATTTACCGTCTATTTGAGTTTCGAATTCTAAAACAGCCTGATTGCCACTTAATACCTCTTTTGTATAATGAAAACTGGATTCTTCAAGGGTGCCTTCTTTTGAATCATCTCCACCAAAAGTGTTGCCTGCTGCCATCAAATATAATTTAGCTAAATCTTTGCCCTTTTGTGGAGTAAAGACTACTGGAGAGTAAAAAATAACATCGTCAGCCAATAATTCATCAAAACCTCCAGGGAAGTCTCCTTTTATTAATTGATGCCATTTCTTAATATTCTCTTTAATCATTAGTTCTCTATATTAAAAGCTAAGCCAGCATTTTCCTCTAATCTTTGAATTAATTTTTCTCCCATTGAAGGGGCTGATGTATATACTCCGCCCTCTAAATCATTACACTCTTTTACTAAACATATTGCACTTTCAGTTATCATTTTTGAAGTAGAGCCGTATCCAGGATCCATATCACCGGTAACTGAAATATGAACACTTTCATCATCTATGTCTCCACAAAATAGAACATCATAATTTCCATTTTCTCTTGATTGTCTTGAAGGCCCCTCTCCTGGCTCAGGAGCATTACCAAATGGATTCATTTTTGAGATAGCTTCTGCTGCCATCTTACCTTCATCTCCAGGACCTTGAATCCACATTTCGTTATAGCAGAAATCTTCTCCATACATATGATTCATTAAGCTATTAGATCTGTGAATATTTTTTGAATTAATAGGAGCCATAAAAAATGGTGAAACCCATGTCTCTAATTTTTCATCAAAAAGTGGTTTATTGTCTGCGGGTTGTTCAGGCCCTTTAAAACCATTCGATAGTGAGAATGGATTAGCTAGGATTTCAAACAATTCTGGTTTTTCTTTTAGAGCTCCCATTGTTGCTCTCATTGAGGCTGCTGTTCCACCTGAAAATTCACCATTCATTGCTCTAACTCTTCCTCTTACATTGGTTGCAGGCTTGCCAAATCTTTTTATGACTTCTTTTTGAAGGAATAGCACTCCCAAATCAAAAGGAATGCTATCAAAACCGCAAGAGAAAACGATTCTAGCGCCTGTTCTTTTTGCCTCTTCTGTGTGTTCATGTATTTTTTCATGCATCCAGCCCGGCTCACCACAAAGGTCAACATAATCAGTACCTGATGAAGCACAAGCTGCAACTATATTATTTCCATAAAGCTGATATGGGCCGACTGTTGTCATTACACATTTTGTTCTTGAAACAAGGCTCTCGATACTTGAAATATTATTACTGTCTACTTCAATAATAGGGATATGATCAGGAACTCCTTTAGAATCTTTTACCGAGTTAAGTTTTTCAAGGCTTCTTCCAGCCATGGCCCATGAAAAATCTGTATTTTCTTTATATTTTAAAACCAAATATTCAATAACTAACTTGCCAGTAAAACCTGTTGCGCCATAAACAACAAAATCAAATTCTTTTTGATTACTCATTAAAATTTCCCCTATAAAATTTTTTTAATCTCTTCCTGAGAGTGTAAAATATTAACATTGTTAACCCATACTTATAACCTTATATGAATAAAGTTACTAAATTAATTCTAAGCACATGCATATTCATAATTGTGATAGCTCTATCTTTACCAACTTTACTCCAATTAGCCGGCCTACATCCTAATTTTGAATCTAAGCCAATTAATCTTGAAGGAAAACATGCATTAATAATTGCAACAAATCATTCTGTATTGAACGCACCAGGAGAAACTGATGGAAAGCCTACAGGTGTTTTTTTATCAGAATTGTCAGTGCCTTACTATGATTTCGTTAAGTCCGGTATTAAGGTTGAAATTGCTAGTATTAATGGGGGTGATATTCCCATTGAGCCAATGCCTTATTTTATTAAAACAAAAGAGGATAAAAAACTTTTGAAAGATAAATATGCTATGGATAAAGTGCAAAATTCTAAGTCTATAAGCGAAATCGACTTTACTGAATTTGATATCATATTTCTCTCTGGCGGTTGGGGAGCTGCATATGATTTAGGTTTTTCAGATTTATTAGGTATGAAGATATCTGAAGCATATTACTCATCTGAGGCTATTATTGGTGGAGTATGTCATGGGGTCCTCGGCCTAATAAGAGCAAAAGATAAAGATGGTAATTTATTGATTACAGGAAGAAATATGACTGGCGTTACAGATAAACAAGTACAAGAATTAGGCATAACTATGACCCCACAACACCCAGAAACAGAATTGAGAAAAGCTGGTGTCATTTTTAAAAGTAACACTAGATTTAGGGATATGTTTGCAAACCTTACTATTGTCGATGATGAAAAAAGATTTGTAACGGGTCAAAATCAAAATGCAGGACATGAAACAGCATATAAAATGATGGAAATTGTTGCTAACCAATAAAGAAATATGAAAAAACTTATCAAATACTTTTTATTAATATCAATTATATTATTTGCAATTTATTCGATTCTTATTAGGCAACCTATATTACAAGATAAGTTAATACAAATAGGTATGACAAATATGGCGACACCTTTAATATATTTACCTAAGGAAGACGCCTTAACAGCAGTTGTTTGTGGTTCAAGGTCTCCAATTAATGATCCAAATAGAGCAGAAACGTGTATTTTGATTCAAGCTGGAGATCAAATTTTTATATTTGATACAGGCAATGGTAGTGCTCAGAATTTAATCAATTGGAACACACCATGGAGCAGAGTTAAAGGAATATTTTATACACATCTTCATTCTGACCATATAGCAGATATAGCTGAATTTCATTTAATGACATGGATTGCTGGACTCAGAGACTCTAAACAAAAAGTTTATGGACCAGAAGGAGTTCAAATGCTTACAGATGGAATAGAGTTAGCTTATACAAAAGACTATTTTTTTAGAAATGAACATCATGGAGATACCATAGCATCATTAGATGTTGCTGGTTTTGATACGCAAACTATTGATTTGAATAATCCAGTTATATTAGATGATGGTAATCTAAAAATTACTGCTTATAGTGTTTCTCATGATCCTGTTGATCCTGCCTTAGGCTATAGAATAGATTACAAAGGCAGATCGATAAGCATAAGTGGTGATACTATTTATGACAAAAATCTAGTAACAAATTCTAAAAATGTTGATGTGTTGTTTCATGAATCTATGTCACTAGAGTTATTGGATTTAATTAATAAACAAGCCAAAAAAACAAATAATTATTTAATGGATAAAATAACCATTGATATTCTTGACTACCACACTCCAATTCTTGATGTTGTTAAAGCTGCTAATGAAGCTAATGTAAAGCATTTAGTTTTTTATCACCATCTCCCAGCACCAAGAAATCAATTAATGGAAGATGTAATGTACAGAGGTGTTGATGAAATCAGGGATGGTTGGACCGCATCTCATGATGGCACTATGGTAATATTACCCATAGACTCAACTGAAATAATAGTTTCGTCTGTTGAGTAAATAAACCTATATCAGGGGGATATAGTTATGCTAGCTTCGATTAAAGAATTCTTTAGGGTGATCTTTGAACTTAAATATATCATTCCATTATTACGTTATAAATGGCCTGAGTTAGATTCAAATGCATCATTAGCTCATTCTTTTCAAGAAACGGTTCAAGAATTTGGAAAAAAAGATTTTCTTTATTTTGAAGATGAGACATGGACGTACACACAAACTAATGAAGCTGCAAATATTTTAGCAAATAAGCTGTTGAATGAAGGTATAGAGCATGGAGATAGAGTTGTTCTATTTATGGAAAATAGGCCAAGTTTTGTAATTTCAATTTTGGCATTAAATAAATTAGGGGCTATTGGTGTTCTAATTAATACAAGTCTTACTGGCGCTCCTCTTATTCATTGCATAAATACATCTGATTCTAAAAAATGTATTTTTGGTGACGAGCTTTCTGATTCTCTTGAAGGCGTTTTAGATAAAATTAATATCACTAAATCCTCTGATTTGTTGTGGGTTGAAGACGGCAATCTAAATAATTGTCCTGAATGGGCATCAGATGTAAGAAAGAATCTTGATCCTTCAAAATCATCTAATTTAAATGAAACAAATAAAGTTATAGCTGGTGATACAGCTTTTTATATATTTACCTCTGGAACAACAGGGGTGCCAAAAGCTGCTCTTTTTCCTAACGTAAAGATAGTTGCGGGCTCTAAAAATATCACTATTGCTGGATATCGGTTAACAAGTGAAGATTGTATGTATAACTGTCTGCCTTTGTACCATTCAACAGGTTTGATTCTTGGTCTTTGTGCATGTATACAAGTTGGTGCTTCAACATTTATCAAGCGTAAATTTTCTGCCTCTTCTTTTTGGCCAGAAGTTCAAAAATTTAAAACTACTGCATTCGTATACGTTGGAGAGTTATGTAGATATCTAAGCTTCCAAGAGCCATGCAAAGAAGAAGAAAATAATCCAATGTCTAAAATGGTTGGTAATGGACTAAGACCTGATCTTTGGGATACTTTTAGAAATAGATTTAATGTAGAAAGAATCTGTGAAATTTATGGCGCTAGTGAAGCCAATGGTATGTTTATGAATCTTTTAAACAAAGATCAAACTATAGGTATGACAAATACTGATGTAAAAATTTTTTCATATGACGTTGCTGAAGATAAATTAAAAGTTGATATAAATGGAAAATATATTGAAATTAAGGATGATTCTCCTGGTTTAGCACTTATGAAGATTGGTCCAAATGCTATTTATAATGGCTATACAGATGCTCAAGCTAGTGAGAAAAAAATAATAACAGATGTCGTTGAAGATGGTGATCGTTGGTTTAATACAGGTGATCTTTTAAAAACTATGGACGTTGGTTTTGCCCTTGGAAGACAGCATTATCAATTTGTAGATAGAGTTGGAGATACTTTTAGATGGAAATCTGAAAACGTATCAACTAATGAGGTTGGAGAGATACTTAATTCATTTGAACAAGTGAATATGGCAAATGTCTTTGGAGTAAAAGTTCCTAATAGTGAAGGAAGAGCAGGCATGGTTGCATTCAATTGTGATCCTAATACATTTGATTGGAATGCTTTCTCATCATTTGTTGATGAAAAGCTACCCTCATATGCAAGACCTGTTTTTGTAAGAATTATAGAAGAATTAGAAACTACAGGAACATTTAAATTAAAGAAAAATGAACTTAGAGATGAAGCATTTCATTTAGATAAGGTAAATAATGATTTAGTTTATGTAAGAGAGCCAAAAAGTGAATCTTATACTAGACTTACTAGTGAAAATTATGAACAAATTAATAATGGATCTATAAGTTTTTAGAAAACCTATTTCAAGTCGCTGTCAATTAAGACGGCAATCAATAGTGCTGGTTCATTCCCGTTATTAACCCAAGCATGATTTGTTCCTCTTTGAACAACAACATCATGAGGCTTAAGCATTACCTCATCTTCATCTAAAAGAAGGGTCACATCCCCTTTTAACAAAATAATATAGTCTATTGTTTTAGTCTGATGCATTGCAGGATGCTTAGAGGTATCTATTCTATGATGTGCAGCCCCTATCCTTTTGAAGGCATCATGAGCAATTTCCTGCATTATTTCAATTGGAACACCTTCCGGCGTTGGGTTAATTTGAAAATATCTAAATTTAGATCCATTTATAGGAGGAGAAAGAATTATTTCATCATCAGCTCTATCAATCCTATCTTTAGTATCAACTATTTCTCCGTCAGTATTCCATAATTCAAACAAACCACCCACATCTTCTCCAATAGATCTTGATGGAGGCCCATCTAATACTACTATTGATTTTCCTTCATCATTATGGCCTGTAATAACTCTTCTCATACTCTTCCCTCTATAACTTTTATAGTTTGTTGAATTTCAGCTCTTCTTGAATCTTTTTCAAGCTCATCCCATTGGTAATTATTTGATTTCTTTAAGAATGACACACTGTCAATTAAATCGTAATTTTGAGATTCTAAAAATTCAATAACCTCAATAGAGGCATTTGTGTTGTTGCATACCAGAACCATATCACAACCTGCATCTATTGATTTCTGAGCTTTGTGAGCAAAATTTTCATCCCCAGCTCCTTTCATTGATAAATCATCACTAAAAATTACACCTTTAAATTTAATTTGATCTCTTAATATTTCCTTAAGCCAAAAAGGTGAAAATCCTACCAAAAGATTATTAATATTTGGATACAAGATATGGGCACTCATAATTCCTGACAACTTACTTTTCAAATCAACAAAAGGCTTAAGATCATTACTTAGTAGCTCATCATAAAATCTATTATCCACTGGTTCTGTTAGATGGCTGTCCTCAACTACTCCTCCATGGCCAGGAAAATGTTTACCGGTTGCTTGCATTCCGGCTTCATTCATTCCATCTATAAAGCTTGAGGCTAGCTTTGTTACCAAATCACAATTTTCTGAAAAAGCTCTATTACCAATAATGCTGCTAGTATCTCTATCTAAATCTAATACAGGTGCAAAACTTATATCAATTCCAGATGCAATTAATTCTGCAGACATTAACCAACCGACCTCTCTACAAAAATCAAAATTATCATTTTGTATACAAAAATCTCCTAAAGATTGCATTGAAGGAATTCTGGTAAAGCCATCTTGAAATCTTTGAACTCTACCGCCCTCTTGATCAACAGAAATAATAATATTTTCTTTTATATTTCTTATTTCTTTGCATAAATCAAGAATCTGATCTTTTGAAATAAAATTTCTTGAAAAAAATATAACTCCACCAACATGAGGATTAGAAATTAACTTTGTCTCGAGGCTTGATAAAGATGTCCCTTCGATGCTTAACATCAGTCTGCCGTATAGGTTTGTTTGATTACTTTCTTCCATTCATTATTTTCCATACATACTGCGTTATCCACAAATCAAAAAATATACTTGTAAATCTATAAAGTAAGCCGGGTATTATCTTTGAGGAACCTTTTATAGATGCTGATTCAGTTTCTTTTACAACCTGTTCTGCTGAAACCCACATCCAATTAGGAATTTTTTTAGTTAGATGTTCTAGGCCTGCGCGTTTATGAATATTGGTTTTGACATACCCTGGGAGGCTAACTGTAACAGATACATTATTACCTTTAAGCTCATTATTTAAAGATCTTCCATAAGCATAAACACCTGATTTAACTGCAGCATAAATGGAGGACTTTGGCATAGGTATCAAAGCTCCAATACTCGAAATAATTACTACTCTTCCAGAATTACGAATTTTCATTTGTGGAAGATAATATTCAATTAATTCTATTACACCTCCGAACATTAAATAGGATGCATCAGCAATATTATCTCTATTATTTTTTCCAACTGAGCCAGTAATGCCTATTCCTGCATTAGCAACTAACAAATCTGGCAAAGGAATATTGTTAATAACATTCACTAATGATTCAGCTGAACTTAAATCACAAATATGTGAATTACAATTTGTATAAGCTAATTCATCTAGAGCATTTTGAGAACGCTCTTGATTTTGCGAAATTAAATCTAGATGCCAGCCTTTTTGCGAAAGTAATTTTGCATAAGCAAAGCCAATTCCAGATGATGATCCAGTTATTAAGGCTCTTTTCATAGACTAATTATCTTGCCAATCTGGATCACGTTTTTCTATAAATGCATTTATCCCCTCTTTCGCATCATCTCTCATTAAATTGTCTGTCATGACTTTAGATGTGTATTCATATGCATTAGATAAATTCATTTCTGCTTGAGCATAAAAAGCTTTTTTACCAGTTGCTAGGGTCAAAGAAGACTTAGTAGCTATTTTTTGAGCTAACTTCATCGTTTGGTTGGTGACTTCATCAGTTGAATAAATATCGTTAATTAATCCAATTTCTTTTGCTTTATCTGCACTTATCATGTCACCAGTTAAAAGCATAGCCATTGCATCTTTTTTACTTACATTTCTTGAAAGTGCAACCATGGGTGTTGAGCAAAACAGTCCTAAATTTACTCCTGGTGTTGCAAATTTAGAATCATCAGAAGCTATGGCAAGATCACAACTTGCAACAAGTTGGCAACCAGCTGCAGTAGCTACTCCATTTACTTCAGCTATTATTGGTTTAGGAGTATTGATTATTAGTTGCATTAAATTCGAGCAAGATGTGAATAACTCTTTAAAATACTTCTCACCGCCATCTTCATTAACTCTTGCTGATGTAATTTCTTTTAAATCATGCCCAGAACAAAATACGTTTCCTAATGCAGCTAAAACTATTACTTTTACAGATTTATCTGAAGAGGCTAGATTAATCTCCTCTATTAAAGAATTGATCATTATTTCTGATAAAGCATTTTTATGCTGAAGATCGTTTAAGATTAATCTTAAGATTCCATCAGAAGATTTATCAGTAATTAATATATTTGAATTTTCTTGCATTTTAAATCTATTAAAAGCTATTTTGTTTTACTAGTCCAATAAGGCTTAGCTAATTCTATTTTAGGACATCTATTCATTACAACTTTTAATCCTGCCTCTTTGGCAATACTGGCTGCTTCAACATTAATAACATCTAGTTGAGTCCATAGTGTTTTTGCCCCTACTTCTATTGCTTCTTTAGCAATTCCGACAACAGCATGGCTGGCTCTAAAAACATCAACCATATCAATAGATTGATTTATTGCTTGCAAATTAGCGTAACAAATTCGTCCTAAAATCTTGTTACCAGCTTCATTTGGGTTAACTGGAAAAACCACATACTCATTTGCCAGGAGAGTTTTCATTACTTTATAACTATCTCTTTCATTATTTGGACTGGCTCCTACAATAGCTATAGTTTTAGTTTCACTAAGTATCTTTTTTAAATATTCATCTGCGTAGTCTTCAATCATGATGATTAGAAATTATTCTGTTGTTGATTCTAAATTTCGTCTTTCAGCAGCACTCCAATCTTCGGGTAATACTTTTGAAACAATGAGAAAACTTAAAACTGAAGGTATAAAAATACAAAAAGTTACTGACATTGCATATCGCATAGATTCTAAGTCATTGTAGTTTTCTTTAAAAACATCTATTAACCATCCAGTAAAAGTTGGTCCGCCTCCAAGTGCAATCATATTTAATATGAAAAAAAATAATGCAGTGGACATAGCCCTCATTTTAATTGGTGCAAGTGTTTGTGCAATAGCAAAACTAGGACCTAGATATACCCCTATGAAAACTAAAAATAGAGCACTCCAAAACAAATTCATCTCTACAGAATCAACCCAAAAACTTATAATGCCTATTGGAAGACACAAGGTAATTGCAATAGCAGGAACCCATCCATAGGCTCTAATATCTTTTTTACCCCACTTATCTGCTAATTTTGCCCCAAAATAAGTACCACCAACATATGCAACACCATTAATAATTCCTAAAATAATTACTAAAGTTTGAAAATTATATGTTGGATCCAGAGCTATTAGAAATTTGGTATGAAAGGCGGAAGAAGAATAAGATGCAAAAGAGCCCAAAGCTATACCGAAACACATTGCCCACCATGCTGGAATTTTTAAAAGAATCTTTAAAGATTCCAAAAATGGAGGTTGGACAATTTCAACTTTTTCTTCAAATTCCATTGCTCCTCTGACAGGCTCTCTTAGGACTAGCCTCACAACAACAGCCAAAGCTATACCAGTAAGACCAAGGAAAATAAAAATTTGTCTCCAATCTACTTCATCGCTTGAACTTCCTAAAAGTGCTGCAGTTGCAAAATAAGCAGCCATTATTCCTAAAGGTATGCCCATAGAGTAAACACCTAATGCCCCAGCTCTTTCTTCTTTCGAATACATATCAGAGATTATTGAATGAGATGGAGGGCTACCTCCTGCTTCACCTATGCCAACACCCATTCTCGCGATAGCTATTTGGAAAAAGTTATTTGCAAGGCCTGTTAAGGCTGTAAAACCACTCCATGTTGCTAGTGCAATTGATAATATATTAACTCTGTTATATCGATCAGCTAACCAGGCAATTGGAATTGCAACTGTAGTATATAAAACAGCAAAGGCAAGTCCTATAAGTAGGCCTAACTCAGTATTTGTTAGTCCTAAATCTTCTTGAATAAATGGAGCTAGTATCCCAACAATTTGACGATCTATGAAGTTAAAACCATAAACAATGGTCAGAAGAATTAATACAAACGTTCTATAACTTTTTTTATGAGTATTTTGTGTTTCCATTTACCTCAATTCCCCACAATTGAAAAATGTATTATTTAGATTATAGGCTTAATCTTTGATAAAAGATTTTTTAATTCAGGTTTGTTTTCTTTAATTTCATCTATCGTTAAACCTTCCAATTCATGAGGAAAAACAAGCCATTTATCTGTTTCATGAAGAAAATAATCAGGCTTTTTTCCACTTTTATTTTTATTAGGCTTGTAAAAAGGAGTTGCTACTCTAATTTCTGGGGTATTTTTTTTACAAGCTTTTTTTAGATCAGTAACTATTTGCTCAACAGATAGTCCTGTGTCGTAAACGTCATCTACAATTAATAGAGAATCCTCAGATTCAAGTTTACGAATAACGTAATTAAGACCATAGACAGAAACTTCGTCTTTTGTTTCATTAATACCTGAGTAATATGATGTTCTAATAGCTATATGATCCGATGGAACACCAAGAACATCTAAAAATTCTTGAACAGCTATCCCTACAGGCGCTCCACCTCTCCATACACCAATAATATAGTTAGGCCTGTATCCACTTTCGTATACATTCCAAGCAAGACTGAAAGAATCTTCTAATAGTTCACTAGATTTAATAAATAACTTTTCCATTAAAAGATTATAAATTCTTTAAAGAATATTAGCTTCAAATAATGAAATAATTTGTATTATTAAACTTTAAAAAGCTAATTTAACTCGAAGCATTATTTGTCTTGGTCCAATTAGCTCAACCCCTGTTGCGCCAACTCCAAAAACATCTGTGAACCTTGCATTAGTTCCGTCTTCATCAGTAAGGTTCTTTGCAACAATTTCATACTTTAAGTCACTATTTGAATCAGGCAAATAACCCATAACTAAATCAATTACTTCATAGTCTGGAACCATATCTGTTAGTGGGTTGTTAAACATTCTATGCTTAAAATCACCTCTGTAGGTGTATTGAAGTGAGTTACTCATTTCACCCCAATTTTCAATATATCTTTGCCAAGTCAATGATAGGTTAGCAGTAAAGTTAGGTGTCTTTGCAAGCTCATTTCCTTTTACATTTGTTATTTCTGCAGCACGAGCTATTTGTACTTGGTCGCTAAATTGATTTAATCCTTGTGCCAATAATGCATTAGTCGCTATATCAGATTGAACATTATCTAGTGCAAAATGATCTGCAGTTATTTCAGTTTCTATCCACGACATACTGGCATCTAATATCATTGAGTCTGTGATAAATGTTGAAAGCTCTATTTCAGCTCCATATATCTCTGATTCGGCTATGTTATTTACGCCACCTTGATATAACTCTGGATCAGTTGCCTGATACTGAAGACCTTCATAATCGTAATAGAAAAAGGCAGAATTTATTCTTGTTCTTCCTCCAGGAAGTTCTGCTTTTATACCAACTTCATATGCATCAACAACTTCCTCTTCAAATGTTGGTAAAACTACAATTGGAGCAACAACATCTTCTCTACCATAAGTTAAATTAGAGCCACCAGGCTTATATCCTTTTGATAGAGATGCATATATCATTCTGTTTTCATCAAGATCTTTCTCTATAACTAATCTAGTTGTCATTTTGCTGCCATCTACTTGTAATATGTCTGTGCCTAGTCTTCCAAAGTAATTTGTTACTTCACTATATACTTCATCTTCTGTGTATCTAATACCAAAGACTGATCGAAGAGTATCGCTATGATTCCATGTTCCTTGTCCGTAGATGGACATAGATTCTCTCTCAGGTTTTGAATCAGATATAAAACCAACATCTCCACCAAACGCAAGAACTTCACTTACAACAATTGGGTCAAAACCATCCCATGCAAAATCTAATCTTTCACGAATACTTATATCAATTTCCGTATCTAAATAGAAAAA
>ERZ802830.2301-NODE-2301-length-17501-cov-7.60077_pt1 | contig 17501 bp, 14 predicted proteins | sample MGYA00345654_ERZ802830 | MGnify/ENA primary metagenome ERZ802830 (study PRJEB30503, sample SAMEA104212375) | marine metagenome | biome: Westerlies Biome; feature: [SRF] surface water layer (ENVO:00010504) within the epipelagic zone...; material: water...
ATAAAAGAAGTATGAGTCAACAACATACTGGCTAAAAGCGATAACAATGAAAACTGGCAAGTAGGGATTAATGAGCCCTGCGATAGCGCATCCGGCCAAACCACTCGTAACAAAAATAAAGTCGGTAGTATGATCAAATAGTTGTCCCTTTGCAGAGGAACTGTTTGTCGCTCTGGCTACCTTGCCATCAAGGTAGTCAGTTGTGCAAGCTAACGAGATAAGAAGTAGCAATATGGGCCCAGGTAATAAGCCGTTTACAGCGAACCCAAATGCGACGGGTATCGCTAGCATGAGGCGAACCGCGGTTAGCAGATTCGCCATAACTAGTTAAATAGTTCTCTCTGAGCTCGACGCCAGAAAATAAGGCCTATCACAGCGTTAAACAAGATAAAGAAGTTGTGCTGAACAAAACCAAAAGCGGCCATTTGTCCCTCATTTTCTGGGAATAAAATCACCCAAAAGGTTATCGCTGCCGCTCGCATTGGTGTCGGAACTGCTGCAGCAAAAAATATGACCGGTAAATAGGGGAGGAGTTCCATAAACGAGGCATTAACTCCGAATAAGTTTAGCGCGATCGAATAGACAATAACGGCCGCAAGGAGTGCTGGGGATCTCAACAATAAAAACATTAAATAATGCTTGAGTTTCGCTTGCCTGAATGCGTCCAGTATCCTTCTTTGTCGGAATGTATTATTGGGGAGAATTTTTCCTTGGAAGTATAGAAGCCAGATTACGAAAAAGATGGCTGCGCCAGCACTAATGGCAGGCATCAGGCTAAAAGCTTCGGGCAACCCACTACCGCCGAACAAATATCCGATTGAGGCCCAAACGAGTAAGTAGAATACTTCGCAAAACATAATAAATAGCATGACCGAACCAACTTCCCATCCAGGAATTTGATCACGCTTATTCAGGTAATAGGCCATGGCCCCCTTGCCAATTTGTTCATTAAAAATAGATATGATGTAGGCGCTCGCTCGAATGGGTAAGATGTCCTTGTATTTTATGTTTGCCACAAACCAGTTCAATGCGCGAGTTACGACTAGCGTGTCCACGAAGAAATAAAATAGTGAATAGGCGATCATAAGTCCCAACCATGGTACCCAGGCAACATTGGAGAATACCTGTGTCATATAGGCAGCTAACGAGAGGCCTTCCCGAGCTGCGGCCCCGTTCAATCTGTAGTAAAGATATACAAAGCACAATGCGGTGATAATCAGAAATACAATTCTTCCTGCTGGACTAACTTTCTTTTGTGCCGTTCCTGTATCGTCCGGTGCTTCATCCGAGGTTTTTGCTTCTTCTTGTGCTTGGTTGGTTTCTGTCATATCACTCGCCAGGGGTTGTCATTTTTTTTAAGGTTTCTCTTAGAGGCGTAAGTGTAATACCTATTGCGCTATCAGCGTTAGTCTTGACGACTTCATCTTGGGTAATTACCTCTATAACGGTTGGGGTAATGCCGCCTCCTTTTAATATGCTGGTGACGGCGGCTCCAATTTTCGCCACGAATATGGGTATCGATCCAAAAGTGACAGTTTTATCCATGACTTCGGCTGTTTTTGTGATTATGTCTCTATAGGATGCGCTTTCTGGGCCAACAAGCTCATATGTGCTTTGCCCTTCTTTTGGGTTTAAACAGAGTTTAACGAGAGCTTCGGAGAGGTCGTCAATATCTAAAGGCCGCATTTGATAATGGCCGCCTCCTAGCAATTTTGCTTGCCCGGACGAAACCATCCCAATGACTGCTTGAGAGCCAGCAGCGCTTGGGCCAAAAAGGATTGGAGTGCGTAATATACTTGATCCTAAACCCGAATCGATTATTAATTTTTCGGCTGCACCTTTCGAGCGAAAGTATGCGTTTTTTGACTCCGGATCTGCTCCGACAACGCTGATGAAAATGAGATTCTTAGTGCCACTTTTCATCGCAGCTTCAACTACTGCAGCCGTTGCTCCGACGTTTGCGCTGGCGTAATTTGAATGTTTAGTCTCTATCAAAATGCCCGCCAAATGGATAACAAAATCTGTCCCTAGCAGGGCGTCTTCTAGTGAGCTGTCGTTATCGTAGTCAATGATTACTGGTTCGATCGAAGAATTTTTTGGTAGATCCGAGATTGCCCTTTCGCTGCGAACCCCAGCGATGACAGTCATATCTTGTTCCCTGCATAAACGTGTGAGTAGATTTTTACCCACACTACTGTTTGCTCCAGTTACTGCGATTTTCATGAATTAAAAATTCCTTTGTTATGGATTTCAGCCCGAGTGATTGTTATTCAGACTTAACGTATAAATTCTCGGAATCAGATTTATAGTACTTGTGCGATGTTATCTAATTTTTTGCTGCGTTGAAGTTTAGCTGCTGCTGTGTTTTCTATCTGGGTTAGAGTAGATGCTCTAAAAGCGAGTTCTCTCCTTGACTGAGGAGCTTCGTCGTAACTTGTTGTTCTCATTTTTGGTATTCTTCCCATACTGATGATGGTTTCTTCGATACCTTGTGGGTGCCATTCTTGTCCATGATCTGCTCCAGCTGCTCGCGTAATACTCTCATTCATCAGCGTGCCGCCGATGTCGTTTGCTCCAGCATTCAAGCAGGCCTGAACACCTTCCTGCCCCATTTTCACCCAAGAAGTTTGAATATTATTTATGAGGCCTTTAAACGCTATCCGTGAAACTGAATGCATTAAAATGGCTTCTCTAAAACTTGGACCACGACGAGATTTACCTTTGAGATACATAGGCGCCTCCATAGGAACATAGGGCAACGGTACAAATTCTGTGAAGCCTCCGGTTTGGAGTTGTAGGTTCCTCACTTCCGTTAGGTGATTTGCCCAGTGGATTGGGGTTTCAACATGTCCGTACATTATGGTCGCGGTTGTTTTAAACCCAACTTGATGCGCTGTTTTCATTACCTCTAGCCATTGTGAAGTATTTATTTTGTCAGGGCAGAGTGATTTGCGAACCTCGTCATCAAGGATTTCTGCTGCGGTTCCAGGAAGAGTTGATAGCCCCGCCGATTTAAGATGCTCCAAAAACTCTCTCAATGAAATGCCCAATGTTTCAGCCCCTTGCCAGACTTCTAGTGGAGAAAAGGCATGAATATGAAGCTCTGGGACGGCCGTCTTAACTGTCGATAAGATATCGAGATAAGTTTGGCCTGTATAATCAGGCTGGATACCGCCTTGCATACAAACTTCAGTGGCACCTCTGGCCCATGCTTCTTTGCAGCGGCGCGCGATTTCTTCAGCACTTATGTCATAAGGTTTGCCGCGCAAGTTCTCGCTTGCCTTACCTTTCGAAAATGCGCAGAACTGACATTTGAAATAGCACACATTGGTGTAATTTATATTTCGATTCACAACATAAGTAACGGTATCTCCATTACATTTTTCTCTTAAATTATTAGCAGCATCGGTAATATATTTAAAATCCGCGCCCCTCGATTGGAATAATCGCGCAAGGTCATTAATCTTTAAGTTAGAAATCTCGCTAATATTCGCTATGATTGACCTGATATCAGAAGAGACATTATTTTGGGCGAGAGGCTTTTTAATTAACTCTCTTTCTAGTGGTGGAATGGATGTCCTCTCTCCAGGTATCCAAGAGTCTCTTTTTGAGAATCCGCATGAATCGGATAGACTTAAGATGGTAGGCCTTATGTTGCTGTCAATCCACCTTTCAGCATTCTCAATGTACGAAGGGTAAATCGTCAGGCGCTGCTCTAAAAATTTTCCGGCCGCTTCGGTTTCCCGGGCGAGGTTTTCAAGATGAGGCCACGGAGCCTCAGGGTTTACATGATCCGGAGTTAGCGGCGATACACCACCCCAATCGTTTATGCCAGCGTCCACTAGCTTGGGGAGCACCCCAGGACTCAGGTTTGGTGGCGCCTGAATGCTCATCTTAGCGCCGAATATCAGACGAGCAACGGCAATAGTCCATAACAGTTCGTTAAGATCAGGTTCAGGAGCGGAGCGCATTTTTGTGTCAGGTTTGGCGCGAAAATTTTGTATGATTATTTCTTGTATATGTCCATAGATTTCATGAATACTTCTGATCGCTAAGAGCGACTCAATGCGTTCCAGCCTGGTTTCGCCTATACCAATTAATATTCCAGTAGTGAAAGGTACGTTCTGTTGTCCGGCTAGCTTCATGGTGTGAAGTCGCACTTCCGGGACCTTGTCCGGCGAGCCATAATGAGGCATGCCTTTTTCACATAGTCGCGATGAGGCTGATTCGAGCATGATTCCCATTGAGCCACTGACTTTTCTTAGATCCGTTATTTCTTGTTCAGTAACATTCCCCGCATTGATGTGCGGCAGAACACCAGTCTCGACCATGACTTTTTCTGCTACATGTGCGACGTAATCGATTGTGGTTTTGAAGCCTAGTGATTCTAGGGCCTCTCGGGCGACCTTATAACGCAGCTCTGGTTTTTCGCCAAGAGTGAATAGAGCCTCTTGGCAGCCCAATTCAGCACCCTGCCTGCAAACAGCCAGAACCTCATCGACGGAGAGATATGGGTTTTCTATACGGCGAGGTGTTTTAGCGAATGTACAGTAGTGGCAGACGTCTCGGCATAGATAAGTAAGAGGCAAAAAGATTTTTTTAGAGTAAGTCACGACGTTGCGATGAGAATGATCTCTCATTTCACAAGCGATTTTGGTCAAAGCCCGCGTATCCGTTACCTCTGAAAGCTTGAGGGCGTCCTCAGCGGACAGAGAACTAGAGATATTGATTTTATCTAACAATAGCCTACTCAACCTGTTTCTTTGCTAACTAGGTCCCATAGAGTACCAGTCTGAGCTAAAAAAAGGTAACCAAACCAATGGTAATTCCTCTATTTACAAGGTTGAGATCAACCCCCAAACTCCGCCTAAGATGAGCGCGATAGATGCGAACATTCCAATCATAAACCCGACAGCTCTTTTCTCCGGGGCCTTGCGGTAACCAACAAAAAATAGGATCCGCCCAATAAAAAACGCGATGGCGCAAACGACGGCAAAGGCTTCGCTGAGGAAGTAGGAGCAGATCCAGAGGGCCGGAATAACATGAATCAATTGTTCGAGAGTATTTTGCTGTATTCGGAGAGTGGCTTCGAAGAGTGGGTCGCCCGTGGTAGCCGGTGCCTTGATCCCTGTCTTATGTCGCGCGGCACCTACAGACAAAGAAAATATAAAATATTGTATGAGAAGCGCCAGGGTAGCGCCCGCTGTAAATGCTAGAGAATCCATTTCTGTCTCCAATTATTAATCTGATTATTTTCGACTCACAAAATGTATCGACCATTAAACGATGATATTTATCACCAAAGGGGGTAGTATTTTTAGTATGAAATTTTTAATAGATATGTGCTTAATGGGAACTAAGTCGGTTTTAGCAAGACTTATCTTTCATCCTAGTAACCGTTTTCGTGCTTTGTTATGCCTTGCCTTGTTCTTGATAAGTTTTGCTGAAACAAATGCTCAGCAATTCCAGGACACAAACCTGCTGGTTATTCAGAACGCTAGAATTATTATTGGTGATGGTTCTGTAATCGAAAATGGATCGTTACAAATAGAAGGCGATTCGGTTGTGCAAGTTTCAGTTGAGATGCTGGAGCCTGATAATGCTCAAATAATTAATGCTACCGGCAAGACGATCATCCCAGCATTGATTGATGGTCACTCTCACCTCGGCTACCAGGGGAGAGGTGATTGGGGTGCGCATAACTATGGATTGCTAAATCTCATCGACAATCTTGAGCAATATGCATATTACGGCTTTAGCGCTGTCTTTTCTGCAGGAAGTGACTCTTTAACAGTAATGGATAGCGTTGAGAAAGAGCGAAGAGCGGGCAATTTCAATGGACCTCGCATTCTTTTCGCGGCAGGGATGGCTCCCCCAAACCAAGGACCAAATGATCAATTTCTTACTCATGCGTTGGCCGTGGAAAGACGGTTTGGAGAAATAATTCTATATGGCTTGGAAGATCCGGCTCAGGCGCGAGAGCAGGTTAAAATTGTTTTTGAGAAAGGTTTTAAATTCATCAAGATTTGGGTTGATGATAGGGGCGGTAGTCAATCAAAGTTGAGTCCCGAGATATACGCCGCTGTCATCGATGAGGCTAGTGACCTTGGTCTCAAAGTATTTGTGCATCAACAGTTCGCTGCAGACATGCCGCCACTCCTGTCCGCTGGTGCTCATGGTTTTTTACATGGGCGTATTGGTTCTGATTTAGGGGAAGGTATTGCGAATCAAATTCGAACTGCTGGCGCTTTTGTTGTGCCCAACTGGGGACTCGGAGAACTTAGGCAGGAAGCGATTGGAGAAGATGACTTTCTTAATCAAATATACTCTGCAGAAGAAATGAGCGGACTCACAAAAAACTTCAGTCGGCGATACGCGAAGTTTCGTAATTCAAATGAGCTTGAGGTCGAATTGGCGAGTAGCTTTATGAGTATGCTCGACGTGGGCGTTGACATAGTTTTGGGAACTGATGCTGGGGCTGTTCCAAACCATCCTTTTGGATATACAGGACATCGAGAGTTAGAAATTTATGTCCGTCTAGGAATGTCGCCAATGCAAGCGATAGTTGCTGCAACGAGTAATGCAGCTAAGCATCTTGGCTTAACCGACCTCGGGTTGTTGAAAGCTGGCTACAGCGCTGATTTTATAATACTCGACGAGAACCCCTTGGAGGAGATTCGTAACACGAGAACCATCGATAGTGTGTATTTATCTGGAAATAAAATCGACAGAGCAGCGTTACAACGAGGGTGGAATCCTTAGGCATCGACGCATTTTTTGCTGGTTAAAAATTCGACCCTGTCGTTGATCGTGAAAGAGGCTATATGTATGGCAGAAGAAATAGATGTTGATTTTGATCCATTAAAACATCAGCTGACCGAAACGCGATATTTTGAGGACCTTGTAATTGGTGAACGGTTTCTAATCCCTTCCCGGACACTAGGAGATGCAAGTTTTTCAGCGTTCCAGGCATTATCATTAGATAATCATCCGATTCATTATGATATTGAATATTGTAAACGAAAAGGGCATCGCGATCTTCTAGCTCACGGCTTGCAAGTATCAGCCTTATGCGCGCCAGGAGCAGGAATGTTGCCACATGAGTTGCACGAGAGTCTCATAGGGTTAGTTGAACAAAGTGCTAAATTTTTAAAGCCAGTTTACAGAGGGGATACCGTATACCCGGCTCTCCAAATAACAGAGTTAACCCCCTCTAAAACGACTGGCGTAATTAAATTGCGTACGACAGTTCATAATCAAGAACATCAGCTCGTGTTGGACCGGTTTCAAAAAATGCTAGTCAGTAAGCGTCCATAGTTGCTAGTTTAGTTTCGTGATTTTTGTACGTAACTGTTTCTAACCTACCCGATCTCAATTCTACCCATGTGGTAAAACTCTTCGTTTGGACGTATATTGGCCATGTTCGCTAATCTGTTTGAGAGAGCAAAAAAGGCCGCGATGGACCCAATATCCCAAACATCTTGATCACTGAATCCATGCTGGGCTAGCGCTTGAATGTCTTCGTCTGAAATTGTATTGGCATGCCGAGAGACCTTAACTGCGAAATCCAGCATTGCTCTTTGTCTATCGGTGATATCTGCTTTTTTGTAGTTTGTTGCAAGTTGATCCGCAATCAGCGAGTTCTTTTCGCGAATTCTTAGAATTGCGCCGTGCGCTACTACGCAGTAGAGACACTCGTTAAGTGCCGAGGTTGCTACCACGATCATTTCTCTCTCTCCTTTTGAGATACCTGACTCCTTGTTCATCAGCGCGTCGTGATAGGAGAAAAAAGCTCTGAATTCTTCGGGACGGTGAGCAAGAGCTAAAAATACATTTGGTATAAAACCAGACTTATCTTGGATATCGAGGATCTTGTTCTTTAGGTCATCGGGCAGCGTATTTATATCAGGAAGCGGAAAAAGGCTTACTCTATCGTTTTTCATTATGATCGATTCCACAAATTATAGGTTTGTGTGCCATATAGTACTGAAATTTCCTTAAAAGCACGATAAAAATATTCGAATTAAGGCTTATGTAAGTATAAAAGGGTCATGTAGACCCTTTTATAAAATTCATCTGAGTTCGATTATCTGCCTACTTTAAAAAGAATTCTTTGCTTGAAACTCAAAAAGCAGTATCACTGGGAGCGATTAACTTTTTTCAATCCAAGCGAAGGCTATAGGCCACTAGCTGACCTGGCGTTTGTAATACAATTCTCTGCTTTCCGTCATGCTCAAAAGTCATCATGCCATACATTCCAAGCCCTGGAGATTCAATGCTCCCTATGCGCGCGCCAGTTTCTTTGTTTATGGCAAACATATAAGGGGTCTGGCCGTCATCACCTATAGCTGTATGAAGCAGCATGCTTGGCGTGACCATCAAGGCGGAGTGATTGATATTGCCAGTGGGAGGAATATCAAGGCCTTGCAAGGCTGGGTGCTCTTGGACGAATCGAGGAGTCCCGCCGTTCGGAATCCACCATAAATGCTCTCCCGTGTTAAGGTCAATCGCCGTAATTCGGCTATAAGGAGGCTTCTCGAGGGGCAGGCCCCGAGGACCTCGGACGCCATTAGGTGTGCCCATTCCAACTGCATAATCGGCTATTGTGAGTCCGGTTGGGCGTTCTAGTAGTATGTCTCTTTCCTCTCCCGGGACTATCGTTCGCCACCCACAATTCGTCCTCGAAATGGTGTAAATAATACCTGTTGAGGGATCGGCTGCGGGAGGACCAGTAATATTCGTTCCGCCGAGCTCACCAGGGCACCAAATAGACCCAATGAGCCCTTCAGGATTGTCTTTTTGCATTGGGGGGTTAAAGATCCCACCAAGTTGATAGTCGGCCACAATTTCTAAGGCCTCTTCTCGAAGTTCCGGGGTGTAATCAATCAAGCCATCGGTGGTGAGTTCTTGAATGTCATACGGGGCGGGTTTAGTAGGAAATGGCTGAGTTGGTGATAACTTCTCACCGGGAACATTTGACGAGGGAACCGGCTTTTCTACAATAGGCCAAATGGGTTCGCCCGTTTCACGGTTAAACGAATATAAAAAGGCTTGTTTAGTCGCCTGGAAGACGCCGGGGATCGTCCGCCCGTCTACTTCAACATCCATTAAAAGGGGTGCAGTGGGAGTATCATTATTCCAAACATCATGATGCACCATTTGGAAATGCCAGGCTCTCTCGCCACTATCTGCATTCAGCGCAATCAAGCTCGCACTGAACAAATTATCTCCAGGCTGAAAACCTCCATAAAAATCAATGGTCGCTGCGTTTGTTGGTATATAAACAAGGCCTAATTCAGGGTCTGCGGATAACGGAGCCCACGAGGAGACATCACCAGTGTATGACCATGCATCGCTTTCCCAGGTCTCATGCCCGACTTCGCCGGGGCGGGGTATCACATGAAACTTCCATTTAAATTCGCCGGTGAGAACGTCATAACCTAGAATGTCGCCGGGCACGTTCTCAGTCCTAGTTTGGTTGTATCCCTGCTCGGCTGAATTGCCTACAACAATTGTGTCGTTAACCACGATAGGTGGGGACGAATTAGTTATGTAGCCTAGTTCTAAGGGGATACCGATATTAGGATCATATTCCTGACCGGAATTTAGCCAGGGGCCCCAGTCCTGAACAAGATCAGGAATCATGTCGACAACGCCAGTCTCCTCAAAGCCATCAAGTGGGACTGGTTTTCCCCAGTCTTCCAGAGGCTTACCGGTTTCAGCGTCGAGTGCGTAAAGAAAAAAAGCTGGTGTAACGATTAGAACAACGCCACGACCTTCAATCTCGGTATAAGCGATGCCCTTTCCCCAAGGAGCTCGCATAGAATATTCCCAGCGAAATGTGTTAGGCTCGCGAAAACTCCACAGAGTCTCTCCAGTGTTAGGGTCTATTGAGACAACATGACGTCTGGCTCCGGCCACTGTGAACAGTTTCCCGTTTGCATATACTGGTGTTGATCGGGGTGGAGTTGAACCAAAACTTGCATCGTTCCAGCTCCATTCGATTTCGAGATCCTCAAAATTTTCAGAAGTGATCTGATTTAGAGGCGTTGATCGGGTATGACCGGCGTCACCGCCAATATACCGCCAGTCTCCTGGGCTTGGTCTAAAGTTAATTTGTTGGGCAGATATCGATACGCAAGCTAAACCCAAAGTTAGCGCGCAAAGGAGGCGCACCATCTTGGGTAAAATTCTTGATGTATCGAGGGCAAATGGGACGCTATTCACTTGGATCCTCCTTTCAGTTCACTCTTGCTGGCTAAAAGAGTTACGTGAGGTTTTTATTTTTGTAGTAAAGGAGAATAATGAAATTTTATTGACCTGTAAAAGCAATTACGCCTGGTTAGGTGAAGATTGCGGTTATAAATCAATTTAACACTTAATTTTTGGCACTTTTCATAAATATAAATCGTCGATGGCCTTGCAGGCATTGGGTGTTTAGATCGAAAATCGGGGTCATAAATCTTTTCGTGAGGGTCACACTATGATTAAGCCAAAAAAGGGCAAGGGGATTAGTCGTCGGGATTTTCTAAATGGAGCAGCGATAGGTGCGGCGGCGAGTGGGTCGATTGCTCCTCTGGAGTCAATGGCTCAAGGATTATTGAATTCCTCCTCGGAAATTCCGTCCGGATACTACCCTCCAGCTCTTACTGGGCTTCGCGGTAGTCATGAGGGCTCGTTTGAGGTTGCTCACGGATTTCGCGATGGTGAGACTTGGGATGCCGTAGAAACAGGAGAGCGAGATTATGACCTTGTGATCGTCGGTGCTGGAATTAGCGGGCTTGCAGCCGCATACTTCTATCGAAAACAAAACGGCCCAGACTCGCGTATTCTACTTCTGGACAATCATGATGATTTTGGGGGGCACGCTAAAAGGAATGAGTTTTGGCATGAGGGAAGGATGTACCTCGTAAATGGAGGTACTCTTAACGTTGAGGCGCCGAGCCAATATAGTACGATTGCTGCTGGGTTGCTGTGGGAACTGGGAATTGATCGAACCAGATACTTTGAAAAAAACAGGGATATGTTTTCGATCTATAAAAAAATGGGCCTCAAATCCAGCTTCTTTTTCGATAGCGAGTCTTTTGGTGAGGATAGGCTCATAGTTGGTTACGGAGCCGGGCCAATTCGCGATTCTATTGCTCAGTCCCCGCTCAGCGATAAAGCAAAGGATGATGTTGTTCGGCTCTACGAAACGACGGAGAATTTTTTCCCTGGGCTAGATGCACAAGACACTCGGGACCGTCTCGGCAAGATGAGTTATCACGACTATCTCGTTAATATTGTCAAAGTAGACCCCATAGTTGTAAAACTCTTTCAGGCTTCTTTCCATGGGTCTTTTGTTGTGGGTCCAGATGCAATTCCTGCAATCTATTTTAGGGACAATGGTTATCCGGGTTTTGGAGGTTTAGATTTAGAGGACTTGCCGAGAGATCTACTGGTAAACGAGGCAGGCGGACAGCATGGTCGAGAAAACTTGGCTAGGGCCCGCGAAGGCGACCCTGATATGTATTTCCCAGATGGGAATGCGACTATAACCCGTTTGTTGGTTCGATCACTTATACCTGGAACGTTGCCGGGAAAGGACGTTGATGACGCGTTAACTGCGATATTAAATTACCAACAGTTAGATAAATCACAAAACGCTTGCCGCATTCGCTTGAACAGTTTTGTGACCGATGTGAGAAATGAGGTAAATGGCAGAGCGAAAGTGACTTATGTGAATGGAGGTAGGGCATATTCGGTGAAAGGAAAGAATGTCATTTTGGCGTGTTGGAACACCATAATTCCTTATATTTTTCCGGAAATTTCAAGTAAGCAAAAAGCAGCCCTTGCTTATGGAACTAAATCCCCTTTGGTCTACTCTGGGGTATTGCTCGCTAACTGGCAATCCTTTGTGCGTGCAGGGATATCTGGAGTGACTGCTCCAGGCAAAACATTTTCACGGTCCAGTTTGCAAGCTTCAGTAAGTATGGGTGACTACTCAACGAACAGAAATCCAAATAAGCCAGTAGTCTTGCGTATGTCCGCGTATTTTGATGCACCTAATCAAGGCTTAAATCGTCGCGAGCAACATCGAGTCGGTAGGAATGAAATGTTAAAAACTTCGTTCAATGATTTCGAGTTCATGATCAGAGACAAACTCTCGCGCGTACTGGGTCCCCATGGGTTTGATGATGAAAGAGATATTTTAGGGATTACCGTCAATCGTTGGCCCCATGGATATACTTACTCTTATAACCCGCTGTCCGATTCTGAGAAGTGGGCATATACGACGAGTGATGACCGTCCCTGTGTTGTAGGGAGGCAGAGAGTGGGCAGGGTTGCTATCGCGAACGCCGACGCATCGGCAAGTCCGCATACTGATGCTGCTATTAACGAGGCTTATCGAGCTGTAAGTGAAATAAGGAGTTTGGGTTAGTTAAAACAAGGTTGAGGTAGATCAGCGGCCCCGAAAACTCAGAGCCGCTTAATTTTGTCTTAATCGTCTAAACCAAACGTATATACAACGTTCCCGGAAGCGATAGTTACATATTGCTCGCCATCAACTTCATAGGTTATCGGTGCGGCATGGACTCGCCTCCCCAAGCTGATGTTCCATAGCTCTTCGCCGGTATTAGCGTTAAGGGCAAAGAAATAGCCATCAGCTGTCCCACTAAACAAAAGTTCGCCTGATGTGGTAGTGATACCAGCAGAGGAGCGAGGCATTATTGGAAACTCCCATACAGTCTCTGTGGTGGTTGGATCTACGGCGCGAATCCAGCTCTTAAAGGCGTCCATAGGTCTATCATAGCGGCCGCCACCACCCGTGTATCTCTCACCCTCTTCATAATCTTCGTCTCTCTTAAAAAAGACTTGTTCACCGTCAAACGCGGTGACATAGAAAAGGCCAGTATCCGGACTAAACCCCGGGGAGTACCAATTAGTGCCTCCAGTAATCGGTGGTGAAACCATTATGCCTTCGTAGGTTGGAGCCATCCCGGGAACACGCACGGGCCGCCCGTTGGCGTCTAGTCCCTGCGCCCAAGTTTGCGTTGCAAACGGACTAGCTTTAAGGAACTCGCCATCGGCGGCATCGATGCTGTAGAAAAACGCGTTTCTGTTAGCCCACATCATGACTCGCCGGTCTTGACCATCAATGTTCAAATCCGCGAGGATAGGAACCTGTATCGCATCCCAATCGTGGACATCGTGCGGCGTGAATTGGAAATACCAGTCGATTTCACCTGTATCTCCGTTCAACGCGAGTGCTGAATCTGAATAGAGATTATCGCCCAGCCGAACATCACCATTCCAGTCCGGCCCAGGGTTTCCAGTACCCCAATAAATGAGATTGAGGTCTGGGTCATATGCGCCTGTGATCCAGGTTGCTGACCCACCAGTCTTCCAGCTATCCCCAGACCAGGTATCGTCTCCAAACTCACCCGGCTCGGGAATTGTGTATGTGCGCCAGGCAAGTTCTCCGGTGTCAGCATGATAAGCATCAATAAAGCCCCGAATCCCGAACTCACCGCCGGCAATACCTGTGACTACTAGATCTTTGACAATTAGAGGTGCAGCAGTTTTAGAGTAACCAGAATCATGTTTTGCTACCTCGACATCCCAGAGTAAGTTTCCTGTGCGAGCGTCGATGGCTACAAGATGAGCGTCTAAAGTGCTCATAAAAAGTGTTTCGCCAAGAATTGCTACTCCGCGATTATTCCGGCCACAACAAATTCGGAGATCCTCTGGGAGTTCATGGTTGTATCTCCAGTACTGACGCCCAGTTCGTGCATCGACCGCGACTACATTGCTTGGGGCCTCCGTAATGAACATTATCCCATCAACTACCAAAGGCACGGTTTCCGCTCTATCAATTTCCGGAATTTGGTAGGCCCATTTCAGCTCTAACTCGTCAACATTGTCTATGTTTACTTGGGTCAGAGAGCTGTGCCTCTGGGCGTCGAGCGATCCAGAGTACATTAACCAGTTTTGGGGCTCATCCTTTGCATTAACTAACCGCTCCCATGTGATGGGAGAGAAGGCAGGAGTCATTACTGTTTCAAACTCCTGCTCTTGCGCGAAAGCCTGAACATAAATTGTAGCTATTAAAAATCCAACAAACGTGAAAAGCACGCGTTTCATACTAGTTCTCCTCTCTTCGCAGAGAAAATAGGTAGGCGACTAAATCGTCTAGTTCGTTTTCTGACATCGAGCCGTCGTAGCTAGGCATTGTCGATCGCTCAATACGCTCAATAGATCGAATATCGTTCTTTTGATAGGACCAAAGATTCGAGTCAGTGTCCATGATGCGCACTGAGAAGCTGTCTTCACCCATTCGGAATCCTGACCTAGTAATCCCGTCTGGGCCGGTGATTTCCAAAGTCCACCAACGCGGATCAACATTTTCATGCGGGTTGGTAATTGCCACCATTAAGTCTTCGGGTCGTGTGCTTTCTCCAACACGCGACAAATCCGGCCCTAACCTGCCGCCGTTACCTCTCACCATGTGGCATGAGGCGCACTCGCCTTTACCCTGGAATAGGGCAAGACCAGAGTCAGCGCTACCGTCTAGCTGAACTGAATTTGGATCGTATCTTAAGGACTCTATGTAGGCTACAAGCTGCCAAACTTGTGTGTCAGGCAAATCTGCGTCGACTGGCAGCATTGCGGTACCAGGCACACCGTTTCGAATTACGTTAAAAATCCCAACCTCATTGCTCGCCCGGTTTAAACGACCGGTCAGGTCTGGAGCGCCGGTTTCGTCATTGCCTTTTGCGTCGAAGCCGTGGCATCGCGAGCATTGTCTCTCGAAGTATCTCTCACCGAGGCTCACATCATAAGGCGTGTTATAAAGCGCACCCGCGTCCTCAGCCAAACTTGGCAAGCTAGTTAAGATGAATGGTAGCGCGGAAACATACATCAGGCGTTTCCACAGTAAATGTGCTTGATTAAGCATATCCGCTCCTTCCTCCAATATTAGTCCCACTTAGAGATCTAGTGTAACACCAGCATAATTCGATGCAATCGCATAAGCTTTGGGGGCTTACCTAGTGTTGTGCCGCATATGAATAACTTAAATTAGAGCAATAAAAGATTCAGTTGAATAAATTGTGCGCTATGTGCCGCTGCAGAAGCTGGGACACGAGCTAAATCAGTGGCAATGACAATTAATTTCGGGCGGCATAAGCTCCAATCGCCGCAAATCCTATCGCATCGACTCGCTCAGCGTCCCTTGAGTAAAAACTAATAGAATTATCTTCATTCACCCAGTGTTCAATCTCTCTCGACAGGAGTTCGTTTATGATGTCCTGTCGAATCTCAGAATTTCGCATATTAAAACTTTCGATTTGTAAATTATCGCTTGGAAGCGCACTTAAGGTTGGAGCAGGATCCTGAGTGCAGCTGGAACTGACTAGTAAAGCCGCGACAGTCATTATTCTCAGGGTCTGTTCAATCATTCGGCTGATTAGGATACAAATCAATTCGTGGATTGTTCTTTTTCAGCTCTTCTGGCGCCAGCCAAGATTCCTGGCATTGAGTAGTTTCCTTCATGGCAAGCGTACTCATAAATCCTTCCTTCTAGCGGATAAAAACTGAGCTCAGCTGTCCATGCCTCGCGGTACAGGTCTGCGTCTTCGACCGTAAACTGGTATACGATTTCGTCAGTCGAGGAGCGAGTGAATCTCTCGATGATTCTCCCGTTAGGGGAGATTGGTATTGGGCTTTGGCTCATTTGTAATTTATTAATGTTAATAGTTTCTACTACTAGCGTAGATTCTTCATACCAACCAACGGAATCACCAAGCCACTGGTTTAGAGTGGAGGGACGATGATTTTTAGACGCCTCTTCCTTGGAGTCGAATAATGGGATAATTCGGGTGTCATGCACCATTTCAACCATTATCATGAGGTAGTCGTCAGTCTGAACAAATTGATAGCTGCTGTTGTAGAGCGTTCCCATCATGCCCGGGCCCGCTGTGTTTCCAAACCCTATTAAGCAGCGTTCCGCTATCGGGATAGCCTCTGGCCCAGATGCGTCTGCAACGCCTGTAACATAGCGGGCTCCAAATTGAGGTCGTTTTAGATCGTATTTTGGGTTTTCCAAAAACGGTATAGAACCGCTTTCAGGGCTTGTAATGTAGGAAGTTCGAAACTCCCCTTCAACTCTGGCGAGAGTAGAGCCAGGGTCGGTCCAGAATAAGTTGTATCCCCGTAAGCCAAAATCATTAGAGCCAGCGGGGGGTGCGCCCGTTTCCGGGTCAATGGAGGGACCGTTTTCGATATTTTCCCTCGAAATACCAGCAATCGACAGATTTCTGACGATTTCCTGCGCTCTTGATGCGGATACGACTAATTCTGTTCCTCGCGGGCGAGTTAAGGAGGTGCGAGAGGCATTTGACCAAATTCCGGTCAAATTAGGGTGCTCGTCGATCTGCGCTAAAGATATATGCTGATGGCTAAGCAATACTAGCCCAAACATAAGAACGGGAGCGGATATAGGTTTTAACGATGGCACAGCTAGACTCCTTTAAAATTCCTTAATAATGACATTCGATACACAGGTGCTACGTTATAAATATAAATCCCGCGCGAACGCCGAGCAACTTTGCATTAATCAGATTATATGGCCAATCCACCGTCCGGCCAACATTACTCCGGCCCATAGAAAAAGAGAAAGGCTACCAACTATTTTCAGCTGGATAGAGGGGGCAGTGGTTGACTCATAGTGCTCTACATTCTTATAAAGTTTGAAGTGAAAGTAAGCCATGTTTAAGCCTGCTAGCATGAGCAAAATAATTTTTGATTGAAATGCAGGGTTTAAGACATGAGACGCTGCTCTAGTGATAAACATGCCAACTCCTGTGACAGACGCAATAGCGAAAGCTCCCCAAGCCCAGGGTAGTGATTCTCTACTCATAGTTTTTATCGGATATTGAATCGCTGCAACTCCCAAGAGCCTTAGGTCTACCCAGAGTATGCTGCCCACCACCATGGCTGCAGCAATTACGTGAATTGACTCGAGCAAAGGGAACCAGTTGGTGCCGCCAATAGTCCAAGATATCGTCCATTCTTCAACATCAAGCCAAATTGTAGAGTTAAGAAAACTGGAAATCATTATGCCCTTGTTTAATATGTGGAATAAAAAGTATCAGCGATATTCTTAAATAACTTTGTGAGTGGGAGATCGTCAAAAACTCCAAATCGGATATTGTAGATGTTCAAGATAAGCTATCCATCGACCTGCAAAACTAACCATTAGCCATAGTCCAAGAGAGACGATGGCTAATGTTCTGCCGGACCATTTATTTTTCTCCTGCTCCCAGTAACCGGCTGTCTTTTTGTGCATTATCATAAAATAGATCAATAAAGAGACAGCGGCCAGCAGGAAAAGCATCTTCCAAGCAAAGACAGGATTATTAAAGTATCTGGCAGGCCTTCCAAAAACAAAAAATGATCCCGAAATGACATTACTTATCAACGCGGTATAAAGTAATGGTGCGATACGCGCAGTCATTTCG
>ERZ802830.2302-NODE-2302-length-17492-cov-7.34352_pt1 | contig 17492 bp, 20 predicted proteins | sample MGYA00345654_ERZ802830 | MGnify/ENA primary metagenome ERZ802830 (study PRJEB30503, sample SAMEA104212375) | marine metagenome | biome: Westerlies Biome; feature: [SRF] surface water layer (ENVO:00010504) within the epipelagic zone...; material: water...
ATCTTCGGGTGCGCCTCGAGCGATACAGAGGTACTGATGCCGGCGTCGAGCCACTAGGGGCATCGTGTGGTTGAGAAACAAGCTGAACTTCGTAAATCAGGGGCCCTACCTTGGCTGCGCCCCGACGCAAAAAGCCAAATTACGATGCGATATTCAGCAGACGGCAAACCCGAACGTGTAGAGGCCGTGGTCCTCTCAACGCAGCACGACCCCGACATCTCACAGGCTGATCTTCGCGAAGCAGTTCGCAAGGAGATCATTGAATCGACCTTGCCCGCGGAGTGGTTGCACAGCGATACGCTGTTTCACATCAACCCAACCGGTAATTTTGTGATCGGCGGCCCACAAGGAGACTGCGGGCTAACCGGACGGAAGATCATTGTCGACACTTATGGGGGCATGGCTCGGCATGGTGGCGGTGCCTTCTCAGGTAAGGACCCCTCTAAGGTGGATCGCTCCGCCGCTTATGCAGGCCGTTACGTGGCAAAAAATATCGTCGCGGCGGGCCTTGCTCGTCGTTGTGAAGTGCAGGTTTCTTATGCCATTGGCGTGGCGGAGCCCACCTCCATCTCAGTCAACACCTTTGGTACCGGTGCTGTGGCAGACGACGCGATCGAGTCGCTGATCCGCGAGCACTTTGATCTGCGACCCAAAGGCCTTATTAATATGCTGAATCTAAAACGCCCCATCTATCGTACCACTGCCGCTTACGGACATTTTGGCCGCACAGGTGACGCCTTCACTTGGGAACACACTGACCACGCTGAAGCACTTCGTGCGGCTTCAGAATGATAAACAATCAATCGATCAAAAGAGAGACGATGCTATGAACACTGCTGTTGAGCAAACTGTATTTGCTGACTATAAGGTCGCGGACATTCATTTGGCCGATTGGGGTCGACGCGAATTGGAAATCGCCGAGAACGAGATGCCCGCGCTGATAGCACTGAGGGAGCATTATCGCGATGCGCAGCCACTGGCGGGCGCTAAGATCTTGGGCTGCATTCACATGACGATTCAGACGGGCGTGCTCATTGAGACGCTGGTCGCGCTCGGCGCAGAGGTTCGCTGGTCATCCTGTAATATTTTCTCTACCCAAGATCATGCAGCCGCCGCAATTGCTGCTGCAGGAATCCCAGTTTTTGCCTGGAAAGGAGAAACGGAAGAGGAGTATGAGTGGTGTATCGAGCAAACCATCCTTGCAGACGGTAAACCGTGGGATGCGAATATGGTGCTGGATGATGGTGGCGACCTCACTGGGATGCTGCACGAGCAATATCCTGACATGTTGGCACGCATTCATGGTGTTACTGAAGAAACCACAACAGGCGTGCACCGTCTCTATGAAATGCTGGCCAATGGCGAACTGAAAGTGCCCGCAGTGAATGTCAACGACGCGGTGACGAAATCGAAGAATGACAACAAGTATGGCTGCCGTCATAGCCTCAACGATGCCATCAAACGTGGCCTTGATCATTTACTAGCAGGCAAGCGCGCCCTCGTGATTGGGTATGGAGACGTTGGCAAAGGATCGGCTCAATCACTTCGACAAGAAGGGATGATTGTGCGAGTCACTGAATGCGATCCCATTTGCGCGATGCAAGCCTGCATGGATGGTTTTGAAGTGGTGTCGCCCTTTAACGGCGGTGTCGATGACGGCACAGACGGCAGCGTCAATGCCGATTTACTCGGCACCACTGATTTGTTGGTCACTGCCACTGGCAACTACAACGTCTGCACTGCGCCCATGTTGCGCGCCCTGAAATCAACAGCGGTGGTGTGCAACATCGGTCACTTTGACAATGAAATTGATACCGCCTACATGCGCGCAGAGTGGCAGTGGGAGGAGATCAAGCCCCAAGTCCATAAGATTATCCGCGACAGCGCCAGCAACGATCACCTTTTGCTCTTGTCAGAGGGTAGGCTGGTCAACCTCGGCAATGCCACCGGGCATCCCTCACGCATCATGGACGGCTCTTTCGCGAATCAGGTATTGGCGCAAATTCACCTCTATGAAAAGAAATTTGCCGACCTACCAGAGGGCGCACGCCAAGACGCCATCGCCGTAGAGGTATTGCCAAAGCACCTTGATGAGCAAGTCGCCGCTTTGATGGTACAAGGCTTCGGCGGGGTCATGACGCAGCTGACGACAAAGCAGGCAGACTATATTGGTGTCGGAGTAAATGGCCCCTTTAAAGGTGACTCGTATAAGTATTAAGGTAGCGACCCGATCCACCTAGGCGAATGACACTCACTCGCCTAGGTGGCACGCTGGATTTTTCGCGAATAGGGCAAGGATGATCAAGGTTTTATCATGCGTACCCCTCGACTTTTCTCAGACCAACCACTACTTGTCGGTACCGAGGTCGTTTTAGAAGGGAGTGCAGCACAATACCTCGGCAAAGTCCTCCGCGCTCGCGTTGGTGACACCGTCATCCTGTTCGATGGTCAAGGGCAACAAGGCACGGCAACCATTAAAGCCATCGCCAAACACTCGGTATCGGCGCAGCTCGATACCATCACCACGCCACAAACCGAATCCTCACTTCAGACTCACCTAGGGCTTTGTTTAAGTAAGGGTGATCGTTTCGATTGGGCCATTCAAAAAGCGACCGAGCTGGGTGTCGGCAGCATCTCGCCACTGTATAGCACTCGCGTCGATTTCACCGTCCCCCCAGAGCGACTGGCAAAGCGACTCTCCCACTGGCAACACATTGTCACCAGCGCCTGCGAACAATCAGGGCGGGTCCGTATCCCTACCGTTAATGCGCCCACCTCACTGACACACTGGGTGTCGGAAACGCTGGCAGACGTTAAATTGGTGCTGCATTGTGACGTGCACGGCACGTCACCGCTTGCAGCCAAACCACAATCGGTCGCACTGCTCATCGGGCCTGAGGGTGGTCTAACCGATGAAGAGGTGGCCACGGCCGAGCGACATCACTTTCAGCCGTGGCAGCTGGGGCCGCGCATTCTCAGAACAGAGACCGCACCCGTGGTTGCCCTCTCTGTCATTGGCGCCCAATGGGGCGACATGGCTCAATGACCACTCAACGCGCCGGGCATCTCGGCCAACGGTGGCCTGCCTCATGACTTCTGCTCACCCCTTTGATGTCGTGCCCACACCCACTCGAGCCAGCACCCTGCTGCGTTGAGATAATGGCTGGTTCGAGGCGAATGGAAAATTTCGAACGCGTGTTGTGCTCGGGGCAATTCCGCATACACCAAAGGCGCCGCTGCAATGGGGCTGAGCTCCGCAACAAATCGCCTGACCTCCTCTACCCAGACCAATGAATCGTGCGTGCCTTGGACAATAAACATCGGTGGCGCGGCCTCGACAACACCCGGGCGATGTATCCAAGAAATCGGCGAACCATCCTCGTAAATAATCGGCGCCTCCTCACGGGACTGCTGGATAATACGCTGAGCAATAAATGAATCCATGTTGTCTTGCTGCCGAATGCCATGGCGGTTGGTCAAATCCACAACGGGGTATAGCGCCAATACGCCTTGAACCGCCGTATCAACATGCTCAAAACCCGTCTGCCAATCCGCATGATTCGGGGTTAAACCTGCCAGTAACGACAGATGGCCACCAGCAGAGCCGCCCGTCACCACAATAAAATTGGGGTCCCCACCATACTCAGCAATGTTGTCCTTTACCCAGGCAATCGCTTTTTTAACATCGACCATTTGCGCCGGAAACGCCGACCGTGGCGCCAAGCGATAGTTGATCGACACCCCCACCCAACCCGATTCCACCATGCGATGCAACAGAGGTTGCGCCTGCTCAGATTTATGGCCCACCATCCATGCCCCACCATGTACTTGGAACAGTACGGGGCGACGCTCACCAGCGGCCACTGGAACATACACGTCTAATAGGCCGCGCTTGCCCGATTCGGTGTAGGGGAGATTTCGAACATATCGCACACCGGGGCGCTTGAACCGAAACGGCCACTGCCATTCTTTGCTGTGCACCTGAGTCGTAATCTTAGCGCGCCGAGAAAGGGGTATTTGTTCCAGAAAATCGACGCCGAGTGTCATTCGCAATGAACGGCTAAAGGTGGCGCCCGCATCAAGTGCGTCTCGCAAAAAGACTGCCAACAACACCCACGTAGCGAGGAAAAGCGATAGGCCCCAACTAAAGCCCGCGGTGTCGGTCCCTGCAATCAGCACCCACGCGGCCACAAAAACCACCTGGAGGCCGATACACCATATGGCGAGTTCGCCCGTGATCCACCCGACAAAAAACCACAACCAAACTGCCCAGCCAATTGCCCGCACCCGCAACACTGCTGTGATCGCGCACAGCAGACTGACGCAGGCGACGACGACAAAAAAACCATCCATAATGCAACGAACCTCAATCAAAAAATGCGCAGCTTCGGCTGCCCGGGAAGCTTGCGGGGATTCGCTGCGAATCGCAAGATAGTAGCCCTCGGCCTAAAAGGATCCAGAAATGAGTCTTAAGCTCGGCGTCGTCATGGACCCCATCAGCTCTATCAACTACAAAAAAGATACCACCTTAGGACTGCTTTGGGCGGCGCAGGATCGCGGCTGGTCGTTATTTTACATTGAACCTGACGGCCTCTACCTCAGCGGCGAGGAACCAATGGCTCGCGCACAATCCCTGACCGTCTATCGGGACGCATCTCAATGGTATGCGCTGAAAGAGCCGCAAGAACTATCGCTAGGTGACCTCGACATTTGCCTGATGCGAAAAGACCCCCCGTTTGATCTTGAATATATTTACGCCACGTATTTGTTGGAGCGAGCGGAGCAGCGGGGCACGCTGGTCGTCAATCGCTGCCAGAGTCTGAGGGATTGCAACGAAAAGCTGTTTGCCACCGAATTCCCTGATTGCTGCCCACCTCTATTAGTCAGTCGAGATATGGCTAAGCTTCGCGCTTTTCACAGTGAACATGAAGATGTCATTTTTAAGCCGCTAGATGGCATGGGTGGCAGCGCTATTTTTCGGGCGCGCAAAGATGATCCTAATCTCAGCGTCATTTTAGAGACACTGACACGCTCAGGCGTGCAAACGATCATGGCACAACGCTATTTGCCGGCTATCAGTGACGGCGATAAACGTATCCTGATGATTGACGGAGAGCCTGTTCCTTTTTCCCTTGCCCGAATCCCACTCGCCGGAGAGAGCCGAGGCAATTTGGCAGCGGGCGGTTCTGGTCGAGTGCAACCCCTATCAGATCATGATCGATGGATAGCAGAGCAGGTGGGGCCGGCTCTTAAGGCCCGAGGACTTTTTTTCGTAGGGCTCGATGTGATTGGCAACTACCTGACTGAAATTAATGTCACTAGCCCAACCTGTCTCCGAGAAATAGAAGCTGAGTCAGGACTTGATATTGCAGGCCAGCTACTCGATGTTGTTCAAGCTCATGTTGCCAAAAGGCCCTCAACCTGAACGCAATAACCCCATCGCTAGCAGGCAAGCCGTCGCTGTGATGCTTCGTGGTCATTTTTTAATTGCCACGCCGGCCATCGATCGAGGTTTTTTTAACCGCTCACTCATCTACCTATGCCGCCACGATGAGAATGGTGCAATGGGCATTGTCGTGAATCAGCGGCTCGATATCACCTTCAACGAGATGTTGGAGCATCTCGAAATACCCACCGATCCTGAGGTCCCCAATTACCCGATCTTAGCGGGAGGGCCGATCAGAAAAGACCACGGATTTGTACTGCACAGCCCGGCGGGGGGCTGGCAAGGGGGTCAGACAGTTGACCATGACATCAACCTGACGACCTCGCGCGATATTTTGTGCGCATTGGCTAGCGGTGAAGGACCCCGAGAATGTCTTATCGCTTTGGGCTACGCAGGATGGGCGGCAGGACAACTCGAAGCAGAAATAGCCGACAATAGCTGGCTGACGGTTGCGGCAGACCAGCAGACGCTATTTCATTCGGAAACATCACAAAAACTGGCAGAGGCCGGTCGGATGTTGGGCATTGATATCGATCTACTCACCGCCGACGCGGGACACGCGTAAGAGTGGCAAAATATGAAACGATCATGGCGTTTGATTTTGGACTGCGCAATATAGGCGTCGCAATTGGCAATACGCTGTCCCGCACCGCTGAGCCCCTCACCGTGTTATCGGCAAAGGATGGTGTACCGCACTGGCCATCGATCATCGCGCTGACTGAGGAATGGCGACCGAACCGCTTGCTGGTTGGACTCCCCATCAACATGGACGGCTCAGAAAGCGAGCTGAGTCGGCGAGCAACTAAGTTTTCCCGGCAGCTTGAAGGCCGATTAGGGTTGCCCGTTACATTGGTTGACGAGCGGCTATCCAGCCGCGAAGCAAAGGCTGACGCGTTCGCAGAAGGGCATCGTGGCGACTTCGTCAGCAATCCTATCGACGACAAAGCGGCGGCCATTATCCTCGTCACTTGGCTCAACGATCAGCCAATGATGCCCTCTGGCTGACGTGCCTTTTCACGCGCGACTTCGGCGGTAATCAGTCTTTTTTGAACCAGTCCTTGCAAACATTGATCCATCGTTTGCATCCCCGTGGATTGCCCCGTTTGGATCGCGGAATACATTTGAGCCACTTTATCTTCCCGGATTAAATTTCGGATCGCCGCAGTACCGCGCATAATCTCGTGTGCCGCAATACGCCCGCCTTGACTGCGCTTGAGCAGAGTTTGAGAGATCACAGCTTGCAAAGATTCTGACAACATCGAGCGCACCATGGCTTTTTCTTCTCCAGGGAAGACATCGACAACACGATCAATTGTCTTTGCAGCTGAGGTGGTATGCAACGTGCCAAAAACCAAATGACCGGTTTCAGCGGCAGTCAGCGCCAGCCGGATTGTCTCTAGATCTCGCAGTTCGCCCACCAAAATGATGTCGGGATCTTCACGTAAAGCAGAACGCAGTGCCGCAGAAAAACCTAACGTATCGCGATGCACTTCGCGCTGATTAATCAGGGAGCGTTTGCTTTCATGAACAAACTCAATCGGGTCCTCAATCGTAAGAATGTGGTCGTAGCGGTTTGCATTGACGTAGTCGATCATGGCTGCAAGCGTCGTGGATTTTCCAGAACCTGTCGGACCAGTCACCAAGACTAACCCTCTTGGTAGCATTGAGATATCGCGGAATGTTTGTCCCATTTCCAACGCCTCCATCGACAAGACTTCGGACGGGATCGTGCGAAATACCGCACCCGCGCCGCGATTATGGACAAAAGCGTTGACACGAAAGCGCGCCACATCGGGGAGCTCAAAAGAAAAGTCCGTTTCGAGACGCTCCTCAAATTCGTTCCGCTGACGATCATTCATAATGTCGTAAATTAAGGCTTGGACTTCGGTCGGGGTTTGCGGGGGTAAGTTGACCCGCCTAATGTCACCGTCTACCCGGATCATGGGCGGAAGCCCTGCTGAAAGATGCAGATCCGAAGCACCTTGTTGAACGCCAAATGCGAGTAATTCTGTGATATCCATATCATAGTCTCCAATAGCGTCGGACTAACACATGGCGCATCAATTTCCTTATGATGCAGACATGACACCGACAGACTTGCGTCTCAATATATCAGAAATCAACCGACGTATTCGCGCGGCAGAGTGCGCTGCAGACAGGCCACCCGGGGCGGTCTCTCTATTGGCAGTCAGCAAAAAAAAATCAACTGAACTCATCCGCTGGGCGCACCAGGCGGGGCTGTCTGATTTTGGTGAAAACTACGCCCAAGAAATGGCCGAAAAAGCCGCCCAACTAGCTGACTTAGGCTTGACGTGGCACTTTATTGGGCCGATTCAAAGCAATAAAACGCGGCTGATTGCCGAGTTTAGTGACTGGGTCCATAGCGTAGATCGGCTCAAAATAGCGCAACGCCTCAGTGATCAACGCCCCTCCGAAAAAGGGCCGTTAAAGGTACTCCTTCAAGTCAAAACATCGGATGAAGCGAGTAAATCGGGGGTACAGCCTGACGCACTCAAAACGCTGATTGATGCTGTAGAGACGCTACCTAACCTGCAATTAAAAGGACTAATGACCATTCCAGCGTCCAGTGCTGAACCCGCTGCCCAACGAGTGCCTTTTCGTCATTTGCGCACCATTCAACAAAGCCTTATCGGCGGCAATCCAGAATTGGCGATATTATCGATGGGAATGTCCAGCGATTTAGAGGCCGCTATTGCCGAAGGATCGAACCTGGTCAGAGTCGGCACAGATATTTTTGGCGCACGGTATAATTAAAGTCGTTCTTCACGGATACTCCTGATCTTATGTCGCCTCAAATCGCATTCCTAGGCGCGGGCAATATGGCCACCGCCATGATCAATGGCCTGTTGGCCAGTGGTTTCTCGCCGTCACAATTGCGCGCTAGCGACCCTAGCGAAGCTGCATTATCGCGGCTCCAATCACTCGGTCTGTCGCAACTCAACACCTCGCCTCAGCACATTTTTATCGATGCGGATCTGGTGGTAGTGGCGGTCAAACCACAGGTCGCCCCTGAAGCCTTGGCGGCGATACGAGACCAGATTGGCCCCAATACCGCCATTCTGTCGATTGCAGCAGGCATTCCAATTGCCTCCCTACAGGCTGCTGTCGATCCCACCGTTCCGGTTATCCGGTGCATGCCGAACACGCCTGCCATGATAGGCAAGGGGGCCAGTGGGCTGTTCGCAACAGCACAAGCCAGCGACGCACATCGCGCCTTAGCTGAGCAAGTGACTAACGCAGTCGGTATGACGATGTGGGTGCCCTCAGAAGCACTGCTTGATGCCGTGACCGCCGTCTCTGGCAGTGGACCGGCTTATTTCTTTGCGCTCATAGAGTCCATCATTGCGGCTGGCGTTGATCTAGGGCTAGATCAACAGACCGCGGTAGCGCTAACCCTACAAACCGCTATCGGTGCGGCTGAGCTCGCTGGGCGCTCTGAACTGCCCATCTCAACGCTGCGGGAAAATGTCACGAGCCCGGGTGGCACGACTGAACAGGCACTATTAGCCTTACAGTCCCATCAATTCGACGAGATAATCACTCATGCCGTTCAGGCTTGTGCTGAACGAGCGAGAACGCTGGGCGAGGAGTTTGGTTGATATGACCGCGGGAACTGAAATGGCGCTTTATCTGATACAAAATCTTGGGGCTTTGGTACTCACTTTGATCGTGTTACGCGGCATGCTGCACGCGTCGCGAGCCAATTTTTACAATCCCATTTCTCAAGTCATTGTCAAAATCACCAACCCGTTTCTCGCGCCGCTGCGCGGTATGCTTCCGGCGAGGGGACGCATCGATTGGGCTGTCTTAGTGATGGCCGTCCTCATTCAGATCTTAATTTTGCTGGGCATCACCTGGGTGCTAGGGGAGCAGTGGAGTGTGCCTAACCCGCTCATATTGGCGGGATGGGGCATTATTGGTGTACTCGGGTTACTCACCAACCTGACCTTTTTTGTGCTCATTGCCATGATCATCGTCAGCTGGGTAGCGGCCGGCAGTCGGCATCCTGCCATCGAGCTGATCGGACAAATTGCTGACCCCATTATGACTCCTTTTCGCGCGTTGCTGCCCAATATGGGGGGTATCGACTTTTCACCAATTTTGCTTTTTGTCACCATCAACATCGTGCAAATAGGCTTGCGACATGCGGCAGTAGCGCTGTCACTTCCGCCTAACTTGGTCGTTGGACTGTGAACGATGCCAAATAGTGGCGCACACAACAGTGTCGGGCTGGTCAGTCCCTGCCGCGTTCGATTCGAGACCGCTTTTCAATTAGCCAATGGGTCAGTGCTGGCTGAGCACGAGCTGGTCTACGAAACCTATGGCGAACTCAATGCGGCTGGCGACAATGCGGTGCTTATTTGCCATGCGCTATCTGGCACGCATCACGCCGCGGGCTTTTATGCTGACGACGGTGAACGTGCCGGATGGTGGGATCTTGCCATTGGCCCCGGCAAGCCCATCGATACACGACGCTTATTCGTCGTCTGCTCCAATAATATCGGCGGGTGTGACGGGTCGACAGGACCCAATACCTTAAATCCCGAAACGGGCAAACCATGGGGCGCCAAGTTCCCCCAGCCGCAGGTACAAGATTGGGTTCGTAGCCAAAAGCTGCTGGCAGAATATTTGGGCATTTCGCGCTGGGCAGCGGTAATCGGTGGCAGCCTCGGTGGCATGCAAGCGCTGCAATGGGCGATCGACTATCCGGAATGGGTAGAGCATTGTGTGGCACTCGCCGCAGCACCCAAGCTCACCGCTCAGAATATTGCCTTCAATGAAATTGCCCGGCATGCCATCTTATCCGACCCCGATTGGTGCGACGGCGACTACCTCAGCCGCGATACGATACCGAGTCGAGGCGTGGCACTTGCCCGTATGGTCGGCCACCTCACCTATATGTCTGCCGACGGTATGAGCGACCGCTTTGGCCGAGAGCTCAGAGAAGGGAGTTTTACGCCGGAAGCAGAGAGCGAGTGGGTGTTCCAAGTAGAGAGCTATTTGCGGCATCAGGGCACACGATTTTCAACTCAATTTGATGCGAATACCTATGTGCTGATGACACGCGCATTGGATCTGTTTGACCTAGCCGTTGGCAATCACGGTGACTTAAAGGCCGCCGTCGACAAAGCAATCGCCGACTTTCTGGTGTTGTCTTTCAGTTCCGACTGGCGCTTCCCCCCGCACCGCTCCATTGAAATCCGCGATGCCTTAATGGCTGCTGGTAAACCCGTGACCTACGCCAACATAGAAACAGACAACGGCCACGATGGTTTCCTGCTGCCCAATCAAACCTATGAGGCGCTGCTAACACAGTGGATGCAACGGGTCGGTCCAGCATGAATCGTCTCGATCTTAATACGGTGTTAGGTTGGGTTCCACGGGGTAGCAAAGTACTTGACTTGGGGTGCGGTGATGGCGCGTTTTTAAAGCGCCTTTGCGAAGAGCGTGGCGCTGTGGGCGTCGGAGTTGATATCGATCCTGACAACCTCGTTTCAGCGGTAAGCAAAGGTCTCGACGTCATTCAGGAAGACATCAACGAAGGCCTAAACTGCTTTACTCGTTACCGTTTTGATGTGGTGATACTCACCCACGCGTTGCAAGAGCTGACGCATCCGCACCTTGCCTTAGAACGTATGGTACATATTGGTGAAGAAGCGATCGTCTCTTTTCCTAATTTTGGGCACTGGCGCTGTCGAACCCACCTCGGGTTAACGGGTCACATGCCTGTCTCTAAGGCAATGCCTCGGAGCTGGTATGACACCCCTAACATTCACTTTTGTACGGTCAAGGATTTTGAAGCACTGTGTTCAGATTTGCGTATCGATATTATAGAGCGGGCAACGGTTGCTGGCGCCGCACAAAAATGGCTTGGAAAATGGTGGCCCAATTTGTTCGCCAGCAGTGCCGTTTACAGAATACGCCGCTCGGCGCGTTAACCCTCGCCTTTGGCCTGAGCGTCATCCCGCTGACGAGTAGCGCTCAACAATCCACGCAATATGGGCCCTTCGAATTACATCACAGTATTGTCTATACGACGTTCCTCACCCCCGATATTGCGGCGGAATATGGGATTACCCGCGGTGCAGACAAGGCCATTTTGACGCTATCTGTCCGCGACACCACATCGGGCGAGATTGCAGGTCGGCCAATGAGTATTGAGGGCAGGACCTGGGATTTGATCACTGGCGGGGCGCTGCGGGTCAAAGAAATTCGGGAGGGTCGTGCCACCTACTATATTGTGCCGTTCGAGTTTTTGGACCGCGAGTATCGCTTCTTTGAATTTGAGTTTCAGCCCGAGGGCGCCGACACCGTTTATGAGCACACCATGAAAGTGCAACTGTGGCGCCAGGAGTGATCTGTGATCGCTGAGACGTCCCCCCAACTCATTATTGCCAGCCATAACGCCGGCAAAATTAAAGAATTCCAGCAGGTACTCGGCACTCACTGGCGGGTGCAGCCACAGGCCGACTTTGGCGTGACAGAAGCAGAAGAAACCGGCAGCACCTTTGTCGAAAATGCACTGATTAAGGCAAGGCATGCGTGCTCACTGACAGGTCATGCGGCATTAGCCGACGACTCGGGACTGGTGGTGCCGGCACTAGACGGGGCCCCGGGTCTTCGATCTGCACGCTATTCAGGCTCAAGTTATGAGGACAACAATACGTTACTGCTCAATAATATGGCGGCATTACAGGGCGCGAGTAGACAGGCGTTTTATATCGCAGTGGTCGTGCTCTTGCGAGATGCGCAAGACCCCACTCCGCTCATAGCAGAAGGCCGATGGCACGGTCGCATCGCCGACGCACCGCGGGGCAAAGGCGGCTTTGGTTACGACCCTATCTTTGTTCCCGAGGGCGGCTCCCTGCACGCAGCGGAACTGTCATCCGCTGAAAAAAACCGCATGAGCCATCGTGCCAAAGCCATCAACTCTCTCCTAGCGCTAGCAAACGATTGATCACACCGAGCGCAATTCCACTGTCTCTCTACCTGCACTTGCCATGGTGCACGCAAAAGTGCCCCTACTGCGACTTTAATAGCCACGAAGGGTTTACGCCTGAGTTGCAAGGGCCTTATGTCTCGGCATTACTTCAAGATTTTGATAGTCAGCTGCCAGAGATTAGCGGGCGCCTTGTCGAATCCATTTTTATCGGTGGCGGCACCCCCAGCTTGTTCTCTGGAGAGTGGATACAGCGCCTGCTTTCCGGTCTAGCAGAACGGATGCCCTTTGCCCCAGGCGCTGAAATCACCTTAGAGAGTAATCCAGGCAGTGCTGAGCGGGGCCGATACCAATCGTATCTTGAAGCAGGCGTAACCCGACTCAGTATCGGTGTGCAGAGTTTTAACGATGGCGCGTTGGGCCGACTCGGCCGCATTCATTCGGGTGATGACGCCCGCCAAGCGCTTCATCTGGTGAGTACAGCGGGCTTTCAAAACTGGAACATTGATTTGATGCATGGCTTACCAGGACAGACAACCGATACTGCGGCGGCTGATCTTTTGGAAGCGCTTGCGCTGAGTGCTGGTCATATTTCGTGGTATCAGTTGACGATTGAGCGCAATACACGATTCTGGACGTCGCAACCCGAGCTGCCCAGCGAAACAACGCTTGAAGCGATTCAATCCACCGGAGAGCAACTACTGAGTGATGCCGGCTATCACCAATATGAGGTGTCGGCCTATTGTCGCCCGGGCTATGAGAGTCGGCACAATCTTAATTATTGGGGATTTGGTGATTATGTCGGACTCGGTGCTGGCGCTCACGGCAAGATATCATGCAACGATGGACAGATTATCCGAACCCAACGGACTCGCAGCCCCGCGGATTATTTGGCGTTGATCACGAACGGATTGATGCCAGCGCCACGCGGTAACGCCATCAGTCAGCAAGAACGGGTAGTGGAATACGTGATGAATGCGTTGCGTCTCAAATCGGGGTCACCCGTCGGTGACTTCACCCAGCGCACTGGCCTGCCTTTACGGCAGCTCGAGCGAGCCGCAGAGCAGGCCCAGTCTCGAGGTTGGATACAGCACTTAGACAGTGGGTCCCTCAGGGCGACACCGTTAGGCTATCAATTCCTAGACAGCGTGGTGGCGTCATTTTTATAGCACCGATGCGGTGCGATGATTGCCATTAGTCTTGGCGGTGGTACATCAGATCCCATACGCCATGCCCCAGTCGTTCTCCCCGGGCCTCAAATTTCGTTAAGGGGCGATAGTCAGGTCTCGGGACCGCCGCACGAGTACCATGAGTGTTGAGCAACGTAGGCTCTGCCTCTAACACGTCGAACATGTGCTCAACATAGGGCGCCCAGTCCGTTGCAAGATGCAAATAACCGCCGGGGCGAAGTCGTGCTGATAACTGCCTCACTAGGTCGGTTTGAATCAACCGGCGCTTATGATGCTTTTTTTTATGCCAAGGATCGGGGAAAAACACGTGGAACGCGTCAACCGAGTCGGGGGCTAAACAGTGCGTTAACACGTCAACCGCGTCTTCCGCGTAAACACGAAGATTATCGACTTTCGCCGTCAGCGCCTGAGCCAACAGGCGACCCACCCCAGGGCGATGGACCTCAATACCAATGAATTGCGTGGTGGCCTCGGCCTCGGCCATTTGCAGGAGACTGTCTCCCATACCAAAACCCACCTCGACGACCCGCCTGCCGGCAAAACCAAAGGTCGTGTCCCAATCCAGTGCTCCCGCACTCGCCGCAAGCCCTAATTGAGAAAAGCCCTCTTCCCAGCCGCGCTGCTGACTCGGCGTCATGCGCCCTGCGCGCATCACAAAACTGCGAATCCGATTCGCGGCTAAGCGCTCTGGGGATACCACGAGAAGTGAACTAACTGAAAAACTTACGCGACCAGTGCGGTGCGCAGTTTCTTCAATGCATTGGCTTCCAGCTGTCGAATCCGCTCCGCCGACACATCATATTCTGCGGCCAGTTCATGCAGTGTCGCCTTATCGTCGACCAACCAGCGTCGTTCTAAAATATCTCGGCTGCGGCCATCGAGATCCGTCAGCGCCACATGAAGCCGAGCCGAGCCGTCCTCAGCAAACTCTGCAGCCTCAACGAGCTGGCAAGGGTCCGCTTGTTCGTCTTTCAGAAAATGTTGCGGGGCCTGCCACGTGTCCTCATCATCACTGTCTGTTGGCGCATCAAATGCCACATCACGACTGGTTAGACGGCCTTCCATGCGCGTGACTTCAGTCACATCAACCCCTAAATCAGCCGCAATCGCTCGCGTTTCATCAGCAGAGAGCCAATCAAGGGTTTTCTTCTGGCTGCGCAGATTGAAAAATAACTTACGCTGAGCCTTGGTCGTTGCCACCTTGACGATACGCCAGTTACGCAAAATATATTCATGCATTTCTGCCTTGATCCAGTGCACCGCGAAGGATACGAGCCGCACGCCTTTGGTCGGATCAAAACGCTTAACCGCCTTCATCAGGCCGACATTACCCTCCTGAATCAGATCCGCCTCGGCAAGACCATAGCCAGAATAGCTGCGCGCGATATGCACCACAAAACGTAGGTGCGCAAGTACTAACTCTCGAGCAGAGTCAACGCACTCCTCATAAAAAAGGCGCTCAGCCAATGCTTTCTCGCGCTCTGGAGACAGCAATGCAATGCCACTGACGGCCTGCACGTACGCTGACAAATTGGCGCCCGGCGCCATGTTCAGTACGGCGCTGTTCGGCACGGCTAATGCTCGCTTTGTCTCAGTCATTTCCTGGCCTCCTGTAGGCTTGGGGCCGTATTTTAGCACTCTCACCCCGAGAGTGCTAAACCCAAAAAATTACCGATTTTGCGAGGAAGCCAGCGATACCAATTGCCGAACATAACGCCCTGCGGCCAGCCGAGCACTCAATAACCCGAGGGACCCACCCAGCACAGTCAAACTCATCGGGTAAAACGCGCCTGGAGCGCGCATTGTTTGGGGGCTCTCGTACAACAAAAAAAGCGTGTTCACTGGTCCTGCCATCCACCACGTCATCATCATTAGCAATAACGCAGCAACAAGGCCCCCGCCCACGCCATACCACAGGCCTAGGTACAAAAAGGGCCTTCGTGCGAATGCCGGTGAACCGCCAATGAGATTCACTACCAAAATCTCGTCTTTGCGGGCCTCGATCGCCAATCGCAAAGTGTTACCTAACACCAGCACCGCGCCCATCAGCATCACCGCGCCTAAAGCCAGCACCCAACGCCATCCCGCCTGCAGCGCGGTCTCTAGGCGCGCTACCCAGCGTGTATCCACGATCACTCGATCAACACCTGACAACGTCTGCACCCGCTGACCCAACTCAGTCATCGCGGCCGCCGACAAGGCGGGCCCCGGCATCACGACTAACGTATGGGGTAACGGGTTGCGTGCCAGCGACCCCACAACTGTCGCCAACTCGGTCTGCTGAATAAACTGAGACAAGGCCAGCTCTCGATCCAGTAGCACAACATCATCAATCTCTGGCCAGCTCTTCAAGATGCGCTGTAATTGTTCAGCCACCGGCAACTCACTATCGCCGGTTAACAACACCGATAATTGGGGAGATCGGTCCACTCCCCCCGCGACAGCACTGAGGTTATCTAGGGTGAGCAACAGCGTGCTGGGTAATGCCAATGAAATGGCAATCACCAACCACGTGACAGCCGTCACAACGGGTTGAACAACCAATTTCTGCCAACTAGTGCTGGCGGCGGCACGGTGCTGTGCACGCCAAGCCGCCCAAGCGCCCCAATGCCCCTGGTCTCTTTTTTGCGGCTGGGTCACGCTACCCCGGCCTGCATCAATTGCCCCGCTGCAAGCGTCATCAACCGATGGCGCGATCGCGCAATCAATGACAGGTCATGCGTCGCCACCAACACGGTGACCCCTACTTGGTTAAAGGCTTCAAACAGCGTCATGATTTCTACAGAGAGCGCTGGATCGAGGTTCCCTGTGGGCTCATCTGCAATCAAAAACTCTGGTCGCGCCACGACCGCGCGCGCAATCGCTACCCGCTGTTGCTCCCCGCCGGAGAGCCCATTTGGGTCCGCTCGCTCCTTTGCTAACAGCCCCACCTTGTCTAGGGCCGCCCGAACTCTCCGGTTCGTGTCATGGAGAGAAAATCCAGCAATTTCAAGAGGTAAGGCAATATTGTCACGAACGTTGCGGTCGAAGAGTAGTCGATGCTCTTGAAATACCACGCCGAACCGACGCCGATAATGCCCAACCGCATTCCCCTGAACCTGCTTGGTAGATTGCCCATCGACGAGAATCTGACCGCCGGTGGGTCTATCCAGCAACAACAAAAGGCGCAATAACGTGCTTTTACCCGCCCCAGAGTGGCCGGTTAGCAGCGCCATTTCACCGTCATCGATCTGTAAATTCAGATTGCGCAGTGCGTCTTGTTGCCCAAACCGACGGCTGACGCGGTCGAATTCAATCATCAGCACTGCCCGCTACTGATCATCTAGCAATCCATCAACGAAATCTTGAGCCGAAAAGTCCCGCAAATCCTCCGCTTTCTCGCCAATACCAATGAAACGAATCGGACGCTTCAGTTTGTTCGCGATCGCAAACAGCACCCCACCTCTGGCAGTGCCATCCAGCTTTGTCACGGCAACCCCCGTAATACCAACGGTCTGGTCGAATTCTAGCGCCTGCGAAACCGCGTTCTGACCCGTTCCCGCATCCAACACCAAGAGTGTTTCGTGTGGCACCGCAGGATTTTGCTTACGCATGACCCTGACCACTTTTGCCAACTCATCCATAAGATGGGATTTGTTCTGTAAGCGGCCCGCCGTATCCGCAATCAAAATATCAACCCCTCTTGCAGTCGCCGCTTGCAGTGCATCGTAGAGCACCGATGCACTATCGGCACCCGTGTGCTGCGCAACCACGGGAACATCATGTCGCTGACCCCAGGCCTCGAGCTGCTCAACCGCTGCGGCCCGAAAAGGATCACCCGCCGCCAGCATGACACTGCGGCCTTCCTGTTGATATCGATGGGCCAGCTTGCCAATGGATGTTGTTTTCCCCGCGC
>ERZ802830.2306-NODE-2306-length-17475-cov-11.4309_pt1 | contig 17475 bp, 16 predicted proteins | sample MGYA00345654_ERZ802830 | MGnify/ENA primary metagenome ERZ802830 (study PRJEB30503, sample SAMEA104212375) | marine metagenome | biome: Westerlies Biome; feature: [SRF] surface water layer (ENVO:00010504) within the epipelagic zone...; material: water...
TCTGGAAATTCTTCATGTAACTATCATAGTACATTTAATGGCACATCTTCAGCAGCTCCAAATGCATCTGGAGTAATAGCCTTAATGTTAGAAAAAAATCCTAATTTAACTTGGAGAGATGTAAAACACATTCTTGCCTCAACAGCTACTCAGGTTGATTCTAGTTCAAGTAAGACAAACCAAGGAATTACTCAATATTCTTGGGTTACGAATGCGGCTAACTTTAAATATAACCCTGTTTATGGTTTTGGTAAGGTAAATGCAGATGCTGCTGTTACCTCTGCAGGTAGTTATACAGCAGGTAGTCTTGGAGCCACAAAGTCCGCTGATAGCGATTCCGGTACTATTAATGCAGCAATTGACAGCCTAAGCGTTAATACATACACACTTTCCCTTTCTAAACCAGATGATGTTGATGGTACTATAGAATGGATAAGAGTTGGATTGTCTTTAAATCATGCCATTCCATCAAGTATTGGAGCAAGATTGCAATCACCAAGTGGAACAGTGCACAATATTATGTTTCCTCTAACAGCTGTATCAACCGACCCTTCAGGTTCAACTTTTGAGCTTGGGATAGCAGGTTTTTATGGTGAAAGTGTGGCAGGCACTTGGACACTAGCAATTGATGAATATACAGATGATGGGACAGATGGTGTTTTACGACAATGGGATATTAGGGCTGTAGTGCGATGAAATTATTACTTAACTTTTTCTTAATTTTATTATCATCAAGTGTCTTTTCACAAGAGCTTACTATAATTACCAATCATGATAATAAAGCTGTTTCTGAGTTAAGTTATGAAGTTATAGAAAAAAAATCTCAAGTATTAATAAACTCAGCAGCATTCAAAGATACTAATAATTTAATTACAGGATTAAATCAAATAGGTGAATTCAAAGAAATTTTAGATAAAACAAAAATAGATGATTCTAAGAATACTGAGATAGATAATTTAGATCTTAGTTCTAAAGAGAGGCTTTATGTAGTAAAAAACAATATTAGCGATAATGTTGTTTTTACAAAAGGTAAATTAATTGTTTATGTAGATAATCCTCTTATTATTGATGAATTAAATTCTGAATTTAGCAATGACTTAATTTTAGAATCTAAATCTAGCAAGTATGGTATTTTTCAGGTTGTTAACATTAAAAGAATTAATAATATTATAGAAATACTAAGTAGAGATTCTAGAACTATAGGCGTCCAGCTTGATGTTATTGATCCAAATAGAATGCCTCAATAATGCCTTATATTTTGCCAATTTAATATTTTTCACTATTTTCGACTATAATCATTGCCATGTCAGGCAATACATTTGGAGAATTGTTTAAAGTTACGTCTTTTGGCGAAAGCCACGGGAAGGCTTTGGGCTGCATAATTGATGGTTGTCCTCCGCAAATTGAGCTTTGCGAAGCTGATATCCAAAGTGAGCTAAACCGCAGAAAACCAGGCCAATCTGACGTTACTACCCAAAGAAAAGAAGATGATGCTGTAGAGATACTTTCAGGAGTGTTTGAGGGAAAAACTACCGGAACGCCGATTAGTTTAATTATTTACAACCAAGATCAAAGATCCAAAGACTATTCAGATATAAAAGATACTTTTAGACCCAATCATGCTGATATTACTTATCAAGCTAAATATGGTCATAGAGACTATAGAGGTGGCGGCAGATCAAGTGCGCGAGAAACTGCAATGCGCGTTGCAGCTGGAGCTGTTGCTAAGAAATACTTAGAGAGCCTTGGAGTAAAAACTACCGGTTATGTGAGCCAGATTGGTCGTATTCAAGGCGAGACCATCAATCCTAGTGATGCGAATACTAATAAGTACTTCTTTGCTGACACATCCAAATTAGGTGATTTAGATACTATGTTTGCTGAGCTTATAGCAGAAGGTAATTCAGTAGGAGCTAAATTAGGTGTCGCTATACAAAATTGCCCTGTAGGTCTTGGAGCTCCTGTTTTTGACAAGTTAGATGCAGATTTAGCTAAAGCTATGATGAGCATTAATGCTGTTAAATCAGTATCCATAGGTAATACTGATGATATTTTAAATTTAAAAGGCTCTGAAGTAAGAGATGAAATGCGAGCAGATGGTTTTACTTCAAATAATGCAGGTGGAATTCTTGGCGGTATTTCAAATGGCGATACTATTAATATAGATTTTATAATTAAACCAACTTCAAGCATCAAATCAAAAGGCAAAAGCGTTGATACTGATGGTAAAGAAGTTGATATTGAAGTTACCGGTAGACATGATCCTTGTGTTGGCATTCGAGCAGTTCCAATTGCTGAAGCCATGGCTAATTTAGTGATCATGGATCACTTATTACGCAACCGAGCTCAATGTGGAGACATTAAACAAGAACTCCCATTTACTAAGTAATATGCCAAAGACGCTATACGACAAGCTTTGGAATGAGCATCACATTACTACCTTAGATTCAGGTGAATCATTACTTTATATAGATAGGCATTATTTACATGAGGTCACTTCGCCTCAGGCCTTTGAAGGTTTGGCAAAAAAGCATTTAGCGCCATGGAGACTTAACGCTAATATCGCCACACCAGATCACAATGTACCTACTGAAAGAGGCGGTGCTTTTAATATGGAGTCAATTGAAGATGAAATTTCAAAGATTCAGGTCATTGAGCTAGATAAGAACTGCAATAGGTTTGGCATTAAACAATTTGATATCACCTCGAAAAATCAAGGTATCGTTCATGTTATAGGACCAGAGCTAGGTTATACGCTACCAGGCATGACGATTGTTTGTGGCGATTCTCATACCTCTACTCATGGAGCCTTTGGTTGCTTGGCTATGGGTATAGGAACATCTGAGGTTGAGCATGTTTTAGCAACCCAAAGCTTAAAAGTATCAAAGTTAAAAAATATGCATGTTCGTTTTGATGGCAACCCTCAAGCTGGAGTTACTTCCAAAGATATTGTTTTATATTTAATTGGAAAAATTGGTACAGCTGGTGGTAATGGTCATGCAATAGAATTTTCAGGCTCTTATATAGAAAGTATTTCTATGGAAGCAAGAATGACTATTTGTAATATGGCAATTGAAGCTGGAGCTAAAGTAGGCTTAATAGCACCAGATGCAACTACTCTCAATTATGTAAAAGAGCATAGTGATCTAGAGCCTGACTTACTTAAACAAGCGGAGGCGCATTGGGATACCTTAAAAACCGATGAAAACGCAGTTTTTGATATAGAAATTATTATTGATATATCTGCTATTAAATCGCAAGTTACTTGGGGGACCTCTCCTGAAATGGTAGTGGATTTTGATGGCTATATTCCAGATCCAGAACATGTACCAGAGGATAAAAAGAAGAATATTCAACTTGCAAAACAGTATATGGGTATTGCTAAAGATGAAAAGTTAACCGATCTTAAATTTGATAAAGTTTTTATTGGCTCATGCACAAATTCACGTATAGAAGACCTACGAGAGGCAGCAAGTATTGTTGAAGGTAAGCAAGTAGCAGATACTATTATCGAAGCTATAGTTGTTCCAGGTTCCGGCATGGTAAAGCTTCAAGCTGAAGCTGAAGGTTTGGATAAAATCTTTAAAGCAGCTGGATTTATCTGGAGAGATCCAGGATGCTCTATGTGTTTAGGTATGAACCCAGATCAATTAAAGCCTTATGAAAGATGCGCATCTACTTCAAATAGAAATTTTGAAGGTCGTCAAGGTAATCTTGGTAGAACTCATTTAATGAGTCCTATGATGGCAGCTTTAACAGCTATCAATGGCACAGTGAGCAATCCATCATGAAGTTGCAAGGTAACGAGTTACAAATTCAAGGTCTAGTTGCATGTATCGACAGGGATAACATTGATACTGATCAAATCATTCCAACTGAGTATTTAAAGTCGATTAAGAAATTTGGTTTTGAGGATTATTTATTTGATGGTTGGAGATATCTTGATGATGGCAGGCTAGGTATTACTAAAGAGGAAAGGCAACTAAATAAAGATTTCATTCTAAATATTTCACCATATGATCAAGCAAGCATCCTTTTAACTAGAGATAACTTTGGCTGTGGCTCTTCAAGAGAACATGCAGTATGGGCACTAAGAGATTTTGGTATAAAAACGGTCATTGCATCATCATTTGGTGATATTTTTTATAATAATTGCTTTAAAAATGGAGTTTTACCAATAAAGTTAAGTAAAAAGCAGATAGAAGAATTATTTTTACATTCATCAGACACTGCCAATGAAATAATAGTTAGCCTTGATGCTAAAAAGTTAACCTCAGGTAATATTGATTACTCATTTGAAGTTAAAGATAATTTATTAGAGAGAATCGTTCATGGTTTGGATGATGTTGATATAACATTGCAAGACAAAGCTATAATTAAAAAATTTGAAGACAATAGAATGAAAACAAAACCTTGGATATATGCAAATGACTAAGAAGATTTTGATCCTACCAGGTGATGGAATAGGGCAAGAGGTAACTGCTGCAGCCAAAGAGGTTTTAGATTATTTAACTGCTGAGAATAATTTAGATTTTGCCATTACACATATGGATGTTGGCGGTACGGCATACGAAAATTCTGGTTCACCATTGCCTGATAAGGTTTTATCTGAAGCTAAAGCTTCTGATGCCATATTATTTGGAGCAGTTGGAGCACCGCAATGGGATGATTTGGAATGGGAGCATAGACCAGAACAAGCTTTACTAGGATTAAGAAAAGAATTGGAATTATTTGCTAATTTAAGACCAGCTTTTTTATTTAATGAATTAGCTTCAGCTTCTCCTATTAAAAATAATATTATTGAGAATCTAGATATTCTTATTGTTAGAGAGCTTACTGGGGGTATTTACTTTGGGGAGCCTAGAGGTTTAATTACAACAGAATCACCCAATTATGCTTTTAATACTATGATCTATAATGAAGATGAAATTAGACGCATTGCTAAAGTAGCATTTGAATCAGCGCAAAAGAGAAGTGGAAGACTTTGCTCAGTAGAGAAAGCTAATGTATTAGAGGTATCAAAATTTTGGCGTTCTGTGGTTTCTGATATGGCTAAAGATTATCCTGATGTCGAGCTTTCTCATCAGCTTGCTGATAATACTGCTATGCAGCTAGTTCTTAACCCAAATCAATATGATGTCATAGTTTCCAGTAATCTTTTTGGCGATATACTTTCCGATATAGCTGCAACTTTATCTGGTTCTATCGGCATGCTGCCATCAGCATCTTTAAATAGTACTTCGCAGGGTATGTATGAGCCTTGCCACGGCAGCGCCCCTGATATTGCTGGCCAAAATATTGCAAATCCAATTGCTATGATTGCCTCGCTTGCTATGGCGCTCAAATATTCACTAAATGAAGCAAAGCTAGCTGAGAGAATCGATAATGCCATTAAAACATTTATTAGTAACGGTCATAGAACTAAAGATATAAGCACAGATGATAACTTTTTAAATACAGATCAAGTTGCTCCAATACTTATTGAGATATTAAAAAATGACTAAATCAATCAATCTCGCTTTAGTTGGCGCTTCAGGCGTTGTTGGGACAAAGATTATCCAATTGTTAGAAAAAAAAGGATTAGCAATAGATAACTTTTATCCCCTAGGTAATGCATCAGCAGGGCAAAAGCTAGAGTTTAATAGCTCTGAATATACAATTAATAATATCGATAGTTTTGATCCATCAAAAGCAGACCTAACTATTTTTTCTGCAGGTTCTGAGGTTGCTAAAAAGTATGGTAAAGCTTATGTTGAAGCTGGTAGTTATGTGATCGACTTATCATCACATTTTAGATATGAAGAAGATGTGCCTTTAGTAATACCTGAGATAAATGGTGCAGAGCTAGAAACACTTAAGACCCCAAGCTTAATAGCAAATCCTAATTGCTCTACTTCACAGTTATTAATGGCTTTAAAGCCTATTCATGATGAGTTAAATATTGAATTTATAAATATTGCCACCTATCAAGCAGTATCTGGTACTGGTAAGGCTGCAGTAGAAGAATTAAATAATCAAACCTACTTTTCAGAATCAAATCATGAGCCTTCAGTCTATCCAAAACCCATTGCTTTTAATGCTATTCCTCAATGTGATATTTTTCTAGACAATAATTTCACCAAAGAAGAAATGAAGCTAGTTTGGGAAACTCATAAAATTTTAGATCCAAATATAGCTGTCCAGGCTACATGTGTAAGAGTTCCAGTTTTTAATGGACACTCAGAGGCAGTTTTTTTTAAAATATCTGGTTCAACAAGACGTGAAGATTTATTAGAACTTTTAAAAAATACCTCAGGTATAAAAGTTTTAGATAATCCAGATTTATTGGAATATCCTACTCCAGTTGAACATGCAAATGATACAGAAGATGTTTATGTTGGTAGAGTACGTGTACAAGAGCTTGCAGATGAGACATGGGTATCTATGTGGGTAGTAGCAGATAATGTTTATGGAAAAGGTGCTGCGCTAAATGCTGTACAGATTGCGCAAACTTTAGTAAATCTCAACAAATTCTCATGAAAAGAATTGTAGCTTTCTTACTTACACTTAGCTTTGGTATACAAGCTGACATAGCTTTATCTTCACCAAAAGTGAATGTTAATGAACAAGGCCAATTTTTAATTAGATTTAGTGTTAACTCTGATTCCGCTATTAGAAGCAAGGATTTTGTTTTAAACGAATATCAATCAGAGATACCTTTAGAGGATAACTTGATAGCTTTTACACTTTTTGAAGAAGAAGGTGATACAGATAAATTCACTATTGCTCTTGGTAATGACTATCCTGAAGATTATTTTAGCTTTCAACTTGTTATTAAAGATGAGCTTAAAAAGAATGTATTTATATTCTTACCATCTAGATATAAAAGTTTTTCTCGCCAACCTGCTTATGAGGCTCCAAAAGAAACTTTAAATACAACAATAGCAAGCTCAAGTGCTGATCAATTGATAGAAGAAAGTTTATCTGAATCGATCCAGCTTATAGAAGACGACTTAGTTACTATAGATTCGAGTAGTCAAGATGTTAATGAGCAGGAAGAAGAAGTTATCATAAAAAGTTCTGAAATCACCACTATATGGAGTTTAGCATCATCTATAACCGCAGAAGTTGATGCAGATATTTACCAAGTTATGTGGGCAATTTTTCTTGCAAATGAAGCTGCTTTTATTGATGGAAATATTAATTTAGTTAGAGCTGATATTGATTTAGTAATTCCAGCTGATAGTGTTTTATCAAACATTTCTAGCAGTTTTGCAAAAGATAGTATTCAGGCTATGAATTCTAGCACTCAAAGAATTGGAGTTTCTAAAAATATAAAATCTATCCTAACTTTAACAGCTCCAAAAGATGATATAGAAATAGTGCCGACGACAAGCGAGGTAATTGAAGAAATTATAGAACCCATTATTCAGGAGCCTAAAACTGTAGATTTAGCTAATTTAAATCCTGAGGATTTCATCGAAACCAATTCAAAAACTATTGAGCTAGGCGCAGAAAATGAACCTTTAGAAAAACTTCAGGAAGCTGCTAGTGTTGAATCTAATGCTATTGGAGCTTTAGATCTACTCTTGGTTGGTCTTGCAGCATTAGTTGTTGGATTTGTAATCGCAATTTTTTATATTCAAAGAAATACTAAGACATCTGTAAGCGTTATTGAAGAAGATATTTATGATTTTGATAATCCGGCTGATGCGGGTGGTATTGAAGGTTTACCAAGTGGCTTAAGTGTCAAAAACGATCTAGATACACAGCAGCTAGATTTAGCAATGACTTATGTTGAGATGGGTAACCTAGATGATGCAAAAGCAATTTTAGAAGCATTGGTTAACTCAACTGATGATGATAATTTGAAGGCTGAGGCCGAACTACTGCTTTTAAAAACATAATAAAGTGAGACTTGCTTGCACACTTGAGTACAAAGGTACTAATTATCACGGTTTCCAAGATCAAGCTAATTTACTTACTGTGCAAGGCCAGATCAATAGGGCTTTAAAAAAGATATCCATCGAACCTGAATCATTTAACTATTCTGGGAGAACTGATGCTGGCGTTCATGCATTAGGACAAGTATTTGATTTTGAGACTTCTGTAAAAAGAACTCCTGAGGATTGGTTAAATGGTTTAAATTCCAATTTACCAAAAACAATAGCAATTACTAGTATTCAAGAAGTAGAGCCTGATTTTCATTCTAGATTTTCAGCTAAAGAAAGGTTTTATTCATATGTTATTTATAATGCAAAAACCAAACCTCTTTTTTTTGATGATTATGTACATTGGGAGAACATGCCTTTAGATCTGGAAGTTATGAATGATGCGGCACAGCAATTAATAGGTAAACATGATTTTTCATCTTTTAGAAGCTCAAGTTGTGGTTCTAAAAATCCAATAAAAGACATTAAAACAATATCTTTAGAGCAAAATGGCGCATTTATCATTATGAATATTTCAGCGACAGCTTTTTTGCATAATATGGTAAGAATTATTGCCGGAACCTTAATAAGTATTTCAAAAGGTGAGCTTACAATGACTATGACTGAATTACTTGAAGCTAAAGATAGAAACCTTGCAGGCAAGACAGTATCTGCAAAAGGTTTATTTTTTCTAGGACCGCGTTATGATAAAAGTACTGGTATAAAAAGTCCTTATAGCAACCTTAAATCTAAGTTTAATTTATGAAAGATATCGAAATAAAAATTTGTGGTATTTCAGACATCAATATATTAGACGCGCTGTGTAATATAGAGATAGATTATGCTGGCTTTATTTTTTTTAATAATAGTCCTCGAAATGTGACTGCTAAATTTTTAAATAAAGTAACAACAATTAACTTCAAAAAAACCAGACCAGTGTGTGTTTTTGTTAACCCAACTGAAGCTGACGTTTATCAAGCTATTTCTTTCTTTGAAAATCCAATATTGCAATTTCATGGCAATGAAACCAAAGACTTTTGTGAATCATTTGGATTTGATTATTGGAAAGCTATTCATATGGAATCTGCAGCATCTATAGAGCAGATAGATAATTATGACTCAGCTGATGCTTTGTTACTTGAAACTTATAAAGCAGATATTGTGGGTGGCACAGGTGAGGCATTTGATTGGAGCTATATAACAACAGATGTATTAGCTAATAATAATATTGTATTATCTGGTGGAATTAATCTTAAAAATGTTGATAATGCATTAAAGATTAAGCCTTGGTGTCTTGATATTAATTCAGGCGTTGAATCTGAACCAGGGATAAAAGACATAACTTTAATTAACACAATGGTAAATAAAATTACATCATGAGTAATAAAGATAATTATCCAGATATAAATGGATTTTTTGGTGAATACGGCGGCAAGTTCGTTCCAGAAACGCTTATGTATGCTCTTGACGAGCTTGAAACAACTTATCAACAACTTAAAGATAATCCTGAGTTTTTAAAAGAGTTTTATAAAGATCTATCGCACTTTGTTGGAAGGCCTTCACCTCTATATTTTGCTAAGCGTCTGACAGAACATTATGGGTCAGCAAATATATGGCTAAAAAGGGAAGACTTAAATCATACTGGCGCACATAAGATAAATAATACTGTTGGCCAGATTCTACTTGCCAAACATATGGGCAAAAAAAGAATTATTGCTGAGACTGGAGCAGGACAGCATGGAGTTGCTACAGCCACCGTTGCTGCAAGATTAGGACTTGAATGCCATATCTACATGGGATCTGAGGATGTAAGAAGACAGTCACTAAATGTGTATAGAATTAAATTGTTAGGCGCGCATGTGCATCCAGTTGATTCAGGCTCAGCAACTCTTAAAGATGCTCTTAATGAAGCGCTGCGCGATTGGGTAACTAATGTTGATGATACTTATTATATTATTGGAAGCGTTACAGGACCCCATCCATATCCTATGATTGTTAGAGACTTTAATGCAGTAGTAGGTCAAGAAATTATTAAGCAATCGCAAGAATTATTTCAACAGCTACCCGATGCGGTTGTTGCCTGTGTTGGAGGTGGTTCAAATGCTATGGGAGCTTTTTATCCATTTATCAATGAAAAAGACGTGAGATTAATAGGTGTTGAGGCTGGAGGTAAGGGCGTCGAGACAGGCGAACATGCTGCACCATTAAATGACGGCACTCCAGGAGTTTTACATGGAGCAAGAAGTTATTTAATGCAAGATGAAGCAGGGCAGGTTAAAGATACTAAGTCTGTTTCTGCTGGATTAGACTACCCTGGTGTAGGTCCTGAACATTCATGGTTAAAAGACACTAACCGTGCTGAATATGTCGCTGTAAGTGATGATGAGGCTCTAGCAGCATTTCATCAATTAACTGAATTTGAAGGCATCATGCCAGCATTAGAAACAGCGCATGCTTTTGCTTATTTACCTAAATTGTTATCAGAATTAGATAACAAATCTAATATTGTTGTAAATGTTTCTGGCAGAGGGGATAAGGACATCAATACAGTTGCTGAAATAGATGGAATTGAATTTTGAATAAACTTCAAGCTAAATTAACTGAACTCAAAACTAATAATAAAAAAGCCCTAGTTGCCTATTTGGTTGCTGGAGATCCTGATCTTGATTCAACTCTTGAGTTAATGCATTTATTTGTAAAATCAGGTGTTGATATTATAGAAATAGGGGTGCCTTTTACAGATCCAATAGCCGAGGGACCTATTATTCAAAAAGCTCATGATAGAGCACTAAAACTCAATATCTCTTTAGATTTAATTATTGATATGGTTGTAGAATTTAGAAAAACCGATTCTGAAACACCTATAGTATTAATGGGTTATTTAAATACTTTTATTTCTTATTCTAAACTTCTAAATTCATCAGATGAGCTTGGTGTTGATGCAATTTTAGTTGTAGATATTCCTGGCGAGCTAAAATTAACCAACTACGGTATTACTAATTCTAATATTGATACTATTTCTCTAATCTCTCCAACAACTAGCAACGAAAGGATTAAACAAATTACTCAAAATAGCTCAGGATTTATTTATTACGTAAATCTAAGAGGTGTTACCGGATCATCTAATTTAGATGTAAATGAAATAGAGAAAAATATTAACAAAATTCGTCAATATACAGATATACCCACACTTGCTGGTTTTGGTATTAAGTCACCTGAAGATGCCAAGATTCTTGCAAAGTCTGCTGATGGTGTTATTGTTGGTTCATCTATCGTAGAGATGATTGATAGTGCTAAAACTACAAAAGATTTTAGTGAAATAGAAAACTATTTAAAGGATTTACATAAGGCAATTAATTAAATGAACTGGTTAACAAGACTTATTCCAACAATTGGAATAAACACTGCAACCAAAAAAAGCAAGGTACCAGATGGATTATGGATATCATGCCCTTCATGCGAATCTACTTTATATAAACCTGAATTAGAGAAATCACTCTATGTTTGTCCTAAATGCGATCATCACCTGCGTATTGGCGCTAGAATTAGGCTAGAACAGTTTTTAGATAATGCTGTATATAAAGAAATAGCGGCAGACTTAAAAAGCAAAGACCCTTTAAAATTTAAAGATACTAAATATTACTCATCAAGGGTAAAAGAAGCCATAAAAAATACAGGCGAAAATGAAGCTATTTTAATTGGACAAGGTCATTTAGAAGACATTCCAGTGGTCGTAGCTGCATTTGAATTTAGGTTTATGGGTGGATCAATGGGTGGGGTTGTAGGTGAAAAATTTGTTGCAGGCATCAACCAGTCGATTAAAGACAACGTACCTTTTGTATGTTTTTCAACAAGCGGAGGTGCCAGAATGCAAGAGTCAATGATTTCATTAATGCAAATGGGTAAAACTTCAGCAGCTATCCAAAAATTAAAAGCTAAAAGATTACCTTATATCTCAATTATGGTTGATCCTATTTTTGGCGGGGTTTCAGCAAGTTTAGCAATGCTTGGTGATATCAATATAGCTGAGCCTAAGGCTTATGTTGGTTTTGCAGGAAGAAGGGTTATCGAGGATACTGTAAGAGTCGAGTTACCAGAAGATTTTCAAAAGGCGGAATTTCTCCTTGAACATGGAGCAATTGATATGATTGTGCACAGAAGTAATCTTCGCTCAAAAGTAGCGGGACTACTTAAAAAATTATATAAAAAATAATGACTTACGAAAGATTTACAGGCATTTTGTTTTTAACATCAGTTTTGCTCTTCACCTTGCTCTACTTGCTTACACCCCAACCTAAATATGCAAAACCATTAACAGTTGAAATTCCTGACATTGAGCAGCCAGTTTTTGATACTTCATTAATAGCAGAATCTGTAGAGGATATTGATGCTAGTTTTGAATCTATTGATGTGCCTAAGAATATAGGCAAAGAAGCAGCAGCTATTAAATTAGAAGATTTCTCAATGAGTCTATATAGGATTGGAATCTTCTCATCGTTTGAAAAAGCTTCTGAATTATTACTTAAGATTAATCAAAATGGATATATGGGCGAAATAAAGCCATTAGAAAATGATGCGAGTAAGCATGCTGTTTATGTTATTTTCTTTTCAGAAGAGGAAATTAATAAAAATAAGAGTAAAATTGATGCTCTAGCTGGAATTGAAACAGGAGTCATAACACCATGGATGCCTTAGGTTTAAATATTACAGATTGGGCTATTCTAGTCATAGTAATAGCATCAGGTATTATTTCTTTATTTCGCGGTTTTACAAAAGAATTTTTATCATTATTTCTATGGGTTTTTTCATTCTTAGCGGCTATTAGTTTTGAGTATTTAGTTTCTCCTTTTATTGTTGATTACATAGGCAATCCTGAAATATCAAAAATTGGCGCATATATAGTTATTTTTGTTGCATCTATTTTTATAGGCGGCATTGTTATAAATATGATTAGTAAACTTATTAAGTGGTCAGGGGTTTCTGGTTTTGATAAGTTCCTAGGCGTCATCTTTGGAATGATGCGAGGGCTCATTGTTATTTTCGTAATATTTTTATTAATGCCTGCAGGCTTAAAAGATTCAGATTTAATGGGCAATTCAAAAATCTCACCTTTTATTGAAAAAATTGCACCAGAAATAGAAGCATATATTCGTGATTTATTAGATAATGAAGTCCTAGAGGAGGTTGAAGATTTAGTAATGCCTCCCCAAGAGGAAGCCTAATGTGTGGAATAATTGGTATATCTGCTGAAGCTAATGTAGCTGGCGATATTTATGACGCTCTGCTCATGCTTCAACATCGCGGTCAAGATTCAGCAGGTATGGTTGTTTGCGATGCTGAAGGTAAACTCAATTCAAGAAAATCTATCGGTTATGTTAGAGATGTTTTTGTTCAAAGACATATGGATAAACTAGTGGGTAACTATGGAGTTGGCCATGTTAGATACCCAACAGCAGGCGGGGCTGGTAAGGAATTTGCACAACCTATGTATGTTAATTCGCCATATGGTATAAGTCTGGCACATAACGGTAATCTTACAAACTCAGAATCACTAGCCAATGAATTATTTCATGCTGAGATGCGACATATAAATACAGACTCTGATTCTGAAGTCTTATTGAATGTATTTGCACATGAGCTAGGAAAGCAGCGTGAAATATATCCTGAAGCTAGACATATTTTTAAAGCCATCAAGAAAACACATAGGCGTTGTGATGGAGCTTATGCCGTTATAGGCCTAATCACAGGTTTTGGGTTAGTTGCATTTAGAGATCCAAATGGTATTCGACCTCTGATAATAGGCATCAGAAAAGGTAAAACAAGAGATGAATACATGATTGCCTCAGAAAACGCTGCATTTACCTCATTAGGCTTTGAAACTCTAAGAGACATTGAGCCAGGCGAAGCTATTTTTATTGATAACAATGGCACACTATTTACTCAGCAATGCGCTGAGACTTATCAGCAAAGACCATGTATTTTTGAATATGTTTATTTTTCAAGACCAGACTCAACTTTAGATCAAATTTCAGTTTATAAATCTAGAATGAGAATGGGCAAGAAGCTTGCTAACAAAATAACTAAAATTAGACCAGATCATGATATAGATGTTGTTATTCCAATTCCTGATAGTTCTACAACTGCTGCACTTCAACTAGCTGATGAGTTAAAAATTCCCTACAGAGAGGGTTTTGTTAAGAATAGATATATAGGAAGAACCTTTATCATGCCGCATCAAGAAGAAAGAAGAAAATCAGTTAGAAGAAAATTAAATATTCTTGATCTAGAGTTTAAAAATAAAAATGTATTGTTAGTAGATGATTCAATTGTCAGAGGTACCACTAGTAGGAAGATTATTGAAATGGCTAAGGAGGCGGGTGCTAAAAAAGTTTATTTTGCTTCTGCTGCACCAGCTGTTAAATACCAAAATTTATATGGTATTGATATGCCAGCAACCAAAGAACTTATTGCTTCTAATAAAACTGATGAAGAAGTATGTCAAGAAATTGGTGCTGATTGGTTGATTTACCAAGATCTTGAAGATCTTATTGTTTCAGTCCAAGAGGGCAACCCCAGCATTAAAGAATTTGAATGTTCAGTATTTACTGGCAAATACATAACACATTTAAATGAAGGCTATTTAGAGAATTTAGAAAATACAAGAGACGATGATTCTAAGATAGTAAGAATAGAAGCTAGTCAGAATACTTCTTAAAAAAATTCCAAATTTCTGCGCTCGTATCTATATCCATATTACTTGAACTAAAATACCACCAACCCAAGGGGCTTTCCCAAAATGTGAATGGTGATTTTAATAATGGCCAATCGTGCTCACCATTTTCAATAACATAAAACCAAACTTCGTTGTCTGATACCTTTGACCAGTATTTATGAAAAGTGATCGAGCTATTATCATTTGGATTAATATCACTAAACTTATAGGCATCATACAGCTCTAAATTATTTTGCTTAACCCAAAAATCAATAATAGTTTGATTATCTGGATATGGCCCCCAGCCATCTTTGTCTGCCATGTCTCCATCAAACAAAGTAACATCATCAGCATCACCATGAATTTCAAAAATAGGCATTGGCTTATTTGGCGAACAGTTTTCAATAGTTGTTTGCATCATAGTTCCTGCGATAGGAGCAACTGCAGTAAAAATATCTGAGGCATAGCAGGCTAAAAAGTAACTTAAATCACCACCATTAGACATACCAGTTGCAAAAACATGATCTGAATTTATTTTGTATTCCTCAATCAAATTTGTAACTAGGGTTTTAATAAAATCAAGATCATCAACCTTCGATGAGGCATGAAAGCTGTAACCTACATTAAAAAAATTATTGCCTCTAAGATCAGTTGTCCCTTGCGGATAAACCACAAGGAATTTTTCTTCATCAGCAATCTTATTCATGCCAGAATAAGCCATAATAATTTCTGCACTTGAAGTATAACCGTGAGCAACAACTACTAAAGGAGCATTTTCTGGTAAACCTTCTGGAACATACAAAACATAATCTCTTTCTATTCCATTGTGCAGAAGACTTTGTTTAAGACTGTTGGGTTGGTTTGAACCTGAGTTTAAAATCCAAAGACTTAATACAAAAACAATAACAAAAGAAACAACAAAAGCTCGCTTCATATATTAAGAAGGACTCACAATATTAATTGCTGGAATATCTGCAGATTTAGCGCTCGCAACATAAGTATCTATTTCATTAAAGTTAAGATATTTATATAAATCATCTGCTACAGGATTTATTTCTTCCATATACTTTTGATATTCTGCTGGTGTTGGTAATTTGCCTAAAATAGCTGCAATAGCTGAAAGTTCAGCAGAGGCCAAGAATACATTTGCTCCATCTCCTAATCTGTTAGGAAAGTTTCTAGTTGATGTTGATACCACAGTTGAATTAGCTAGAACCCTGGCTTGATTTCCCATACATAATGAGCAACCTGGAATTTCAGTTCTGGCACCAGAGGTTCCAAAGACATTATAAATACCTTCTTCCATAAGCTGCTTTTCATCCATTTTTGTTGGTGGTACAACCCATAGTCTGGCCTTAGTTCCATTATATTTCTTTAAAAGATGACCAGCAGCTCTAAAATGACCAATATTTGTCATACATGAGCCTATAAAAACCTCTTCAATTTTAGTATCACAAACTTCTGATAAAGGCTTAATATCATCTGGATCATTTGGACAGGCTAAAAGTGGTTCTGTTATTTCATTTAAATCAATTTCAATTATTTCGGCATACTCAGCATCCGCATCTGGTTCAAGTAATTCAGGGTTTCTTATCCATTCTTCCATTGCTTGCGCACGTCTTTCTAAAGTTTTTGGATCACCATAGCCACTTGCAATCATCCATCGCAGCATAACTATATTAGAATTAAGATATTCAATAATTGGCTCTTTATTTAATCTAACAGTACAACCAGAAGCAGATCTTTCTGCAGACGCATCTGATAGTTCAAAAGCTTGCTCAACTTTCATATCAGGCAATCCTTCTATCTCAAGACATTTGCCTGAGAAGATATTTTTCTTGCCTTCTTTGGCAACTGTTAACAAGCCTTTTTGGATAGCTGCATATGGAATTGCATTTACTAAATCTCTTAAGGTAATTCCAGGTTGCATTTCACCTTTAAACCTTACTAAAACAGATTCAGGCATATCTAAAGGCATAACTCCAAGTGTTGCTGCAAAAGCAACCAAACCTGATCCAGCAGGGAAGCTAATACCAAGTGGGAAACGCGTATGACTATCACCTCCAGTTCCAACCCCATCTGGTAATAACATTCTATTGAGCCATGAGTGGATAATTCCATCACCTGGTTTCAGAGATACTCCACCTCTATTCATAATAAAATCAGGCAAGTTATGTTGAGTTTCTATATCTACTGGTTTTGGATAGGCAGCTGTATGACAAAAAGACTGCATTACCAGATCAGCTGAAAAACCTAAACATGCTAACTCTTTCAATTCATCTCTTGTCATAGGCCCAGTAGTATCTTGAGAGCCTACTGTGGTCATTCTAGGCTCACAATAAGTTCCAGGCCTAACACCATCAATACCACAAGCCTTACCAACCATTTTTTGTGCCAAGGTATAACCAGCTTTAGAGTTATCAGAATCATCTGGTCGTTTGAATATATTTGTTGGCTCTAAATCTAAAGCTTCTCTAGTTTTGTCAGTTAATTGCCTGCCTATAATTAATGGAATTCGACCATTAGCTCTAACTTCATCAAGCAATACATCTGTCTTTAGTTTAAAAGAAGTTATAACTTCACCTGAGTCAGCATCAGTTATTTGTCCTTTCATAGGTTCTAGAATAATTTCTTGCCCCATTGTTAGTTGCGACACATCGCATTCAATAGGAAAAGCTCCTGAATCCTCAAGCGTGTTAAAGAAAATTGGCGCTATTTTCCCGCCAAAACAGTAACCGCCTTCTTTTTTATTTGGTATGGCAGGAATATCATCACCCATATGCCAAAGAACTGAATTGGTTGCAGATTTTCTTGATGAGCCGGTACCAACAACATCACCTACAAAAGCTAAAG
>ERZ802830.2311-NODE-2311-length-17443-cov-38.4546_pt1 | contig 17443 bp, 16 predicted proteins | sample MGYA00345654_ERZ802830 | MGnify/ENA primary metagenome ERZ802830 (study PRJEB30503, sample SAMEA104212375) | marine metagenome | biome: Westerlies Biome; feature: [SRF] surface water layer (ENVO:00010504) within the epipelagic zone...; material: water...
GTACCTGCCGTCATGACCCTGATGGCGCTCGAGGAAGATCCCGCTTCCACCTTCATCATGAGCCAGCCGGTCGGAGAGGTGCTGCCCTTCAACGGGGTGTATGCCGATCGCACGCCGGCGCAGTTGGTCAGCAATACCTCGGGCATTCCCGGCCTAAGACAGCTGGGGCTGTATGGGCCACACCTCTGTCAGTTCAGCTTTGCGGAATCCATCGAGTTCGAGGCCTGCGGGCAGATCCTGCTCGGCGTACCCCTCCCGGATAGCCATGACGCGGGCAGCATCTTCGATTACGGCGGCAGCCAGTGGCAGCTGGCCGGGGTGACAGCGGCCGTGTCGGCAAACGCAACCTGGAACCAGCTGGTGGATCAGTATCTGGCGACACCCTGCGAGCTCGAGGTGTTCACCTTTGGCAATATGTGGGAAAACCTGTTTCTGTGGGACGGCACACCAGACAGTTTACTTGGACAGTCCAATCCCAATATTGAAGGGGGCGCCATCACCAATCTTGCTGACTACGCAAAGCTGCTTCAGGTGCACCTGAACGGCGGCTACTGTGGCGAGACTCAGGTCCTCAGTGAGGCGGCGCTGGCTGAGATGCGGGTAGATCGAGGCGGTGTGGTGGCAGAAGACCCGGTCCCTTACGGCATGGGGTGGTGGATCGATACCGATAACCCGGGGGTCTACGATGATCCCGGCGCCTTCGGCTCTGTGAGCTTCCTGGATGTAGAACGGGGCTTTGGTGGCTATGTTGCCATCGATGACTACACGCGGATCGATGCGGACGCGCCCGCCAGACTGGTCCGACGAGACATTATCCCGCTGTTGCAATCAGCATTTGATGCGGTGGCAGAGTAATTATCGAGGAGAGCGGCCCATTTGCTCGTAAACGGATGTATCGATGCTGATCATGGCGCTGTAGCATCGACACCTCACACTGATCAGTGCCACTACCCGAGGTCAGCCCGCACACCTGAGATTAAAAAACCATAACGAGAAGAACGCGCCATGAATGCACCACTCCAAGATGTCAGCACCCTCCCCATCGACGCGATCGATGTCAGCGACGCCACGCTGTACCAACAGGATGCGTGGCGGCCCTACTTTGCCCGACTGCGGGCTGAGGATCCGGTGCACTGGAGCGAGAACGACGTGTTTGGCGGCTTTTGGTCGGTGACCCGCTTTGAGGACATCACCGCGGTCGACGGTAACCATGAAGCCTTCTCTTCAGAACCCGCGATCACCATCGGTGACTATGGTGATGACCTGCCGGTCCGACAATTTATCGCCATGGACCCACCGATTCACGACGTGCAACGCGCCGCCGTACAGGGTGTGGTGGCACCGCGCAATCTAGCTGATATGGAAGCGCTGATTCGACAACGTGTCAGCGATATTCTGGACGGCCTCCCCGTTGGCGAGTCGTTCAACTGGGTCGAGAAAGTCTCGATCAACCTGACGACACAAATGCTGGCCACGATATTTGACTTTCCTTTTGAAGATCGGCACAAGCTGCCCTACTGGTCAGACATGGCGACCTCCCTACCCGAGATCGCGGGGAGTGATGGCGATGTGGACGAGCGCACCGCCGCCTTGCACGAGTGCCTGGCCTACTTCACCGAGTTGTGGCACCAGCGTAAAAATAACCCACCTGACACCATGGACCTGATCAGCCTGTTGGCGACCAACCCCAAAACGCGGGAGATGGTGGACGACCCGCTGGAGTATCTGGGCAACCTGGTGCTACTGATCGTGGGGGGCAACGACACCACCCGCAATTCGATCACAGGTGGCGTACTGGCGCTTAATCAAAACCCGGATGAATACGCCAAGCTCAAAGCGGATCCCTCGCTGATCCCAAGCATGGTTTCCGAGGTGATCCGCTGGCAGACGCCGCTCATGCACATGCGTCGCATCGCCACGCGAGACGTCGAACTCGGCGGCAAAACAATTCGGCAAGGCGACAAGGTGGTGATGTGGTACCTATCGGGCAATCACGACGAGACCGCGATTGAGAACCCCGACGCGTTCATCATTGACCGCAAGAACCCCCGTTACCACCTTTCCTTCGGTTTCGGTATTCATCGGTGCATGGGCAACCGCCTGGGCGAGATGCAGCTGCGCATCCTGTGGGAGGAAATCCTCAAGCGCTTCTCTCACGTGGAGGTGGTCGGCCAACCCGAACGGGTACTGTCGAACTTCGTCCGAGGTTATTCATCACTACCGGTCGTGCTGCACACCTGACCTGCTTGCGTCTGCCATAAAAAACCCGGCCAACGCCGTGTTTTTTTAAGGCTGCGAGACCTCTAAACGAAACGCCGGATCCCGAGCGCCGCGAGCAACACCGAGGTCAGCAACAGCCACAGTGCGGGCAGCACAGGCACTGGCGTGGGAGTTTCGGCCCCAATCAATGTCTCAGCCTGTAGAGTCAGGCCCCAGCAATTACGCCTCAAGCAAAAACGTTACAGGACCGTCGTTGACCAGTGCCACCTGCATGTCGGCGCCAAAGCGGCCTGTCTCGACCCGGACATCCCCTTTTCGCAACGCGTCTGCCAACTGGTCACATAAATTGGAGGCCTGCTCGGGTGGCGCGGCGGTCGAGAAGCCTGGCCGGTTGCCACTGGTGGTATCGGCGGCCAGCGTAAATTGCGATACCAGCAAAATGGACCCTTGGACTTGGGCAACGTTCAGGTTCATTTTGCCCTCGGCGTCGGAGAACACCCGGTAGCGCAGCAGGCGCTCGGCCATGCGGGTGACCGTTTGCTCGGCATCCTCGGGCTCAACACCCACCAGCACCAGAAGCCCGCGATCGATTTCGCCCACGACCTCGCCCGCCACGGTGACCGATGCCTGGGTAACGCGTTGCAGCAAACATTTCATGAGGTGGCCCTAGAAACCTTGGAGCGAAATGCTCATCGAGTGAGCGCGTCAGGAGCGCCGCGACACCAGACCATGGGCGGATACGATGTGCGCCAGCAAACCCTGAGACGCCTCGGTCAGCATATCGAACACCGCGACAAACCCCTCGTCGCCGCCATAGTAAGGGTCGGGCACTTCATCGCCCCAGCCCTCCGCCCAGTCGAGCATCAGGCTCAGTCGGTCTTGGCGCAACGGGGGGCAGTCCGCCTCCAGTAAACTCAGGTTGTCTCGGTCCATCGCCACGACGTAATCAAACTGCTCGAAATCTGCCCCGCAGACCTGCCGCGCGCGCAGGTCTGTCATATCAATATCCCGCGCAAGCGCCGTGGCGGTCGCCCTCGCATCGGGCGGGTTGCCGATGTGGTAGGCGTGGGTGCCGGCCGAATCTGTCGCGATCTCATTGCCCAAACCCGCCGCAGTGACTGCCTCGCGAAACAACGCATGCGCGGTGGGAGACCGGCAGATATTCCCCATACAAACAAACAGCACCCGAACGCTCATTGGTGGGTCGGCTCCGTCAGCCCCATTGGCTGCTGGAGCACGCTGCGCAGGTCATCCATGAGCGTATTGAGGGCGGCCTTTTGATAAGGGACTGCGCTACCGACACCCCAGACCGGACCGGGCCACGCATCATCCGTGTGAAATCGCGCGATGTGGTGCACGTGCAGCTGCGCCACCTGATTACCGAGCGCGGCAATGTTGAGTTTGTCGGCAGCGAAGTGCGCCTTCATCGCCTGGCCGAGCCGCATCGACTCCTGCCACAGCTGCGCCTGGTCGGCCTCGCTGAGCTCAAAAGGCTCGGTGATGTCGGCCCGCCGGGGCACCAGAATCAGCCAGGGGTAGCGCGCGTCGTTCATCAGCAACACCTGACTGAGCGGCGTCTCCCCCACCAAAAAGGTGTCGGCCGCCAACCGCGGGTCGAGTTCAAATCGATCAGACATTTCCTGACCTCACTGCTCCGAGCTGCAGGTCAGTTGTCACTGGCTTTCCCCCTGCGAGGGAGGCTCCGCTACCCGGCCACGGGCAATCCAGCGGCTGGCGACCGCCGAGAAGCGCGCGAGCTGAACGATCACCGCAGCATCGAGTTCCGCCATGGCAGGCTCGCCCTGCTCGTCGGCAACACGTTGCACGATGGATTGCTCAAAGCCTGACCCCGTCCACTCAAAACTGGGGTCACTGACAAAGCGAGATGGCACATTGCGCTCGATGGCCGCGTCGAAGTCAGCCGCCGCATCGACTGAGTCCGCGGTCAATGCCATGACAAAGGACTCGTATTCCACGGCGGTGGTATCCGGGTGATCGGATATCGCTTTCAGCAGCGGCGCCGACCACTGCCGGGCCTCTAATGCGCGGGTCAGCTGCTGGTACTGGTAGGACTCGATCACGCCGTGGCGGTTGGAGACTAACTGCACCAGCTCTCCTGTTTTGCCCTGCACCACCGACCACAGCGCGTCGACGGTGCCGACACCGGGCAGCGGTATCGCATGATAGGGCTGGGTGAGATCACCGACGTAGTGCAGGCCCCAGCCGAGAAAGCGCCACCCCCAATAGTCATGCCCGGTGCTAAATGCGAGCTCGGCCAGCTCGCCGAACAGTGCGATCCGCCACAGGGGGTAAGTCCGCAGCAGCGAAGGCTGTGCCGTCCTTGTCAGCCAGTCGAGGTGGTAAAACCCCATGTGGAACGGCGCCTGGGAGCCGTAATCAAGATTGGGGTTCCCGAAGGGCTGGATACCAAAACCATAGCGCAGGCCGAAGTCGGTACCGTTATCCTCGAATAGCCCAATGTCCATCCCGAAATCGGGTTCATCGTTGGCACTCGCAATCACCTCCGCGATCGATACAGGTTCGCCGGGCTCGACTGCCCAATAGCGCGCGGCCAGCTGGGAGGTGCCACCCCCTAAAAAACTCAGCTCGGACCAGGCCAGCGGCGCTTGCTCCGGCTGGGCACGCTCAGGGGAGAGATCCACGTAGAGGCGATACGGCAGCATTGGGTTGACCCTGATCGCCGCGAAAAAGCGCTCAGCGGTGGGCGGATGATCTGTCCCCCAGCGGAGATCCCCCGGGGTCGGCGGGTAGTACTCCATGGCCGCAACAGACCACGACTCCACTGCCGCAAGCGTTCGCGCGATCCCCTCCTGCTCGGCGATCAGGAACGCGTCGAGCGGCTCGGTCGCTACGGTCTGGTGAATGAGCTCCGGCTGACTCCTGAGCAAAGGCCAGACGAGGCTCGCGTGGTCGGACCACGACCAGGCAGGCGGCAATAACGTGATGAATAGCAAAGCGGCGGCCATCGCCTGATTCAGGGCGGTGCGCACAAGTCGAAACAATATCCACTTCATGGGAACAGGCTGACACGGTTGTGGTGACCGATTCAAGCGGCGGATGTCAGCCGTTGGTTATCCAGAGCGTTTGATAGGGAGACAGCGTCCACTCCGGAATGCCCTCTTCGACGGAGGCCCCGGAAATGAGCTCCCGCCAACGATGATTGACCACTAGGTTCAGGCGGCTCAGCGGCAGCACCTGCTCTTCATGGGTGAGGTTGTGTACACAGAACAGGCTCTGACGCCGGTCGAGTGATTGTCGCCAGAACCCGAACAGCGCATCACCCAAATGCAGGGTGAATTGGGTCGCGTTGGGGTGGAATGCAGGCTGCGCCTTGCGCAGGGCGATGAGGTGCTTCAGCGCCTCAAAGACGGCGTGATGGTCCGACGCGCTGCAATCTAGCGCGCTCGACAACGCGCCCAGCTCCCACTGATGCCGGTTGATGGATCGGTTGTGGCTGGTGTGCGCCAGACGCTCCAGGTCATTGCGGGTACCGAGCAGAGAATGGAGATAAAAAGCGGGCACGCCCTCGAGCCCCAGCATGATGGCGTGCGCGCACAGGAAGCGCTCAATCCCCCACTCGTCCTTGCCACGGGTCGTACCCTGCAATGCGTCTCTCAACGCGATGTTGATCTCATAGGGTTTGGCTTCACTGCCGGCGGTCTCTCGCCACGAGACGCGGCCCCCGAACTGCTCCATCGTCGCCAGCAGCTCATCGACCTCGGATTGCTCCAGCAAACCCTCCACCGGACGCAACCCAATGCCGTCGTGGGAAGCAATAAAGTTGAAATAGAGGGTGCCGTCCTGCGCGGGCGGCATGCTCATCATCCACTTCGACAGGTAGCGGCTGGTGCCGGTCATCAGCGCGTGTACCAGGAGCGGCGGCAGGGAGAAGTTATAAATGCCGTGCGCCTCATTGGCATTGCCAAAATAAGACAGGTTCTCGCGATTGGGGACATTGGTCTCAGTGATGACAATGGCATCGGCCTGCGCGCACTCGATAATCAGGCGAAACAGCCTTATCAGCTCGTGCGTTTGCGGCAGGTTCATACAGGTGGTGCCGCTCTCCTTCCACAGGAACGCCACGGCATCCAGTCTGAATACGCGCACTCCCGCATCCAGTAACTGGCAGATGATGGTGACGAACTCCACGACCACCGCCGGGTTGGCGAAGTTGAAGTCCACCTGATCCGGACTGAAGGTGCACCAGACGGCCCGCTCGCCCTGCTCCGTGGCCACAAGATTCAGGAGCGGAGAGGTCCGGGGCCTGACCACGTGGCTGGTATCAAAAGCCTCGTCCGGCGCAAAAAAGTAGTCGTCACCGGGGGACTCGCCCTTGCGAAAATTCTCAAACCAGGCCGACCGACTCGAGCAATGGTTGAGCACAAGGTCCGCCATCAGCCGGTAGTCGACGCCCAACCGGGTGATGTCCGACCAGGTGCCGAGCGCCTCGTTGACGCTCGAGTAATCGAGCACCGCAAAGCCATCATCCGAGGTCCAGGGGTGGAAGGGCAGCACGTGCACCCAGCTCACCAGTGCACCCAACCTTTGTGTCAAAAAGCCATGGAGGGTCTTGAGCGGCGCCTCATCGCCATTGAGTAGTGAGTCGCCATAGGTGATCACCGCCACATCGGTTTCGTCCCACAGGTTGCGGTGTGCCGGTGGCGGCGCTTGCGCGGCATTCAGCTGCGCGGCCTCGAGTAAACGATCAACCCAGCCGTTCAGCGCGCCATCAGACAAGGCATCGCCGTAGACAGCGGCCAGGTGCTCGCGCAGCCGCTGGGATAACGTGTTGATCATCCCCGGGCGACTTTCGGCAACGCACGCGCGGCAGAGAATTCCTCGTGATCGGCTTCTACCGCGGCGATCAATTCGTCAAAGATGTCGGGCATGGCGCTGAATACCCGGTTCCAGGTGGGAATAAAGGGCGCCTCGGAAGAGCGCTCCAAAAACTGCACGCCGGCCTCGAGAATATTCTCGGCGAACAGCTCGACCGCCTCCTCTTCACCGTGAATATCAAAACTCAGTCCATTCATCATCGCGTCGTTGCGGTAGGTCTCGATCAAATCGAGCGCCATCCGATAGTAGGTGGCTTTTAATGTCCGGAACGTTTCCTGATTAAACACCGTGCCCTGAATCGCGAGCTTGCGATAAAGCGATCGCGCGATATCGAGTGACATGCGCGACAGGCCGGCGGTCTGATCATTCAGCGACAGATCCTGATGCTTGTGGTCATAGTTGTCGGCGATGTCGACCTGGCAGATCTGCTTGTTGCTGTTGCTGCGGTAGACCTCCGAGACCACACCGATCTCGAGACCCCAGTCGGTGGGGATTCTCAGATCACCGAGCAGGCGTTTACGAAAGGCAAACTCGCCCGCGAGGATGTAACGGTAGCTGTCTAAATAATTGAGGTACGGCGATTCACCGACAATACGCTTCAACGCTCGAATCATCGGCGAGACCAAAAGCCTGCAGACCCTGCCATTGATCTTGTTCTCGGAGACCCGCGGGTAGTAACCCTTGCAGAACTCGTAACCGAAGATAGGATGCGCGACCGGATAAATCAGCCGAGCCAGCAAGCTGCGGTCGTAGGTCAGGATGTCGCAGTCGTGCAGCGCGATCGCCTCCGCCCGACCCGTGGCCAATGCATACCCCATGCAATACCAAACGTTACGCCCCTTGCCGAGCTCCTGCGGCGCGAGCCCCGCCTCCTGCAGACGCGCGTCAATCGCTTTTAAACGCGGTCCGTCGTTCCACAGTACGCGATGGTGCTGTGGCAGATCGGCAAAGAAGCTCAGCGCGTGCTGGTACTCATCCTGGGTCGCCCGATCGAGACCGATCACGATCTGTGAGAGATAGGGAACCGATTTCAGCTCCTGAATAATGGCGGGCAGCGCGGGCGTCTCAATCTCCGAATACAGCGATGGCAGTATTAATCCGAGTGGGCGTCGCTCACTGAACTGCAGCAGATCCTGCTCCAGATCGGCAGTGGAGCGCTCGCCCAGGTTATGCAGCGTTGTGATCGTGCCGTTTTGATAAAAGTCGGTCACGGTCTTCCTCCTCTTCCACTCGCTCAATGAGCGCTTCCATGCCTTCGGCCCAGCCTGCCGGACCCGCGATATCACTGATCACCAAGCCGCCCCTTCGCCGCACCGTCGGCGGCTCGTTAACGGGTGATCGCACCAATAACGCAAGGTCAGTAACTTCTAGCATCTCGACATCATTCTCGGCATCCCCCGCAGACAGACTGCGAGCCCTCTTCAAGTCGGGGCGCTCTCTCCGGATCTTGTGATGCAGCCAACTGACTGCCTCTGCCTTACCCCCCGAAGCCAGCACGTGAACAAAACGCCCCCCCTCGACACAACGCATATCCAGCGCTTCGACTTGAGTAGCGAACGCCTTGCGGTCGGCCGGCGTACCCAACCAAACGAGGGTCTCGCTGTGCTGGCGCTGCTTTGCCCGCGCCGCACTCTCTAGATCCAAACCGGTCACTGCGGCGACCTGCTTGTCGGACAATTCGCAAAGCGACTGGTACCGGTTGCCCCACTCAATATTCAGAATCGCGAGTTGCCGCCGGATCATGCCGCGAGAGGGGCCAAAGCTATGGCACCATGCATGCGCGTCACCGTCTGACCCCTCGGGCCGCTCCAGACCCCAATCCAACGGCACCCAGATCGCCGCCCCGTTCTCAATGATCATGGGCCCGTCGATGCCCATGGTCTGCATCAGGTTGAGGGTCTCGGCTCGCGTTTTACTGGTGCAGGGAATGATCGGTATGCCGCGCTCAAGCAGAGCTGTAAGAGTCGGTTGAGCTTCACTGAAGGCGTAGGTGTGATGATCCAGCAAAGTGCCATCGAGGTCGGTGTAGATCACTGCGCTGCTCATGCCGCGACCTCCGTCAACCACATGCGCTCGACCGAACGATCAGTCGCCAGCTCCCAAACAAAGTCAGCCCGGTCTGGAAGCGTCTTCAGAGCATGCTCGGTCAACCGCTGGTAGTGCAGGACAAAGTCCGACACCTCCGAGCGGCTCATGGTGGGGTCGCGCTGATCGGGGTGATCCTTCTGAAATTGCTTGGATAAGCGTTGCTCTTGTTGCCAGCGCCACTCGAATACCGCATCAAAGCTGGGAGCTTGCACTAATAGGAGCGCCTCCAGTTCCCCGAACAAGTCCGCGTATCCGTTAGCCAGCTGCCGATTGACTTCACGGCGCCAAACCAGTGATGGATCCTGTTCAGCCTCCATCGGATTAATCGGCACCTCCAGCTCGCTCTCGCTTTGAGGCGAGAGGCCAACGCACCAACCTTCAAAGAAAATCAGCTGCACAGGCGCACTCACTTGGCGCCAATGCACCAATTCGGTGCGATCATCGAGGACTTTGTCGAATGCTGGCAGGTGCACCGCGCCCCCGGGCCCTGATTGGCGCAGTGCGGAAATCGCCTCATTCAAGAGTGCCAGATCATGGGTGCCCGGCACCCCCCGGGTGGCAAACAGCGGATGAATCGATTCCGCCAAGGCAGCTCTCGCGGCTTTGGTGAGGTAAAAATCATCCAGTGACAGCACCACCGTAGAGACGCCGTAGACCTCGCGCATGACCTTGGCCATGAGTGCCACCAACGTACTTTTGCCAGAGCCCTGACAGCCGCTAAACCCAACTAGTGGCGGGGTTTCAGCGGTTTTCGCGCGTTGCGCCAGACTCCGGGTAACGCCGGCGTACCACCTCATAAAATTGAAGGCGACGCTATCTGGTAACGACGCCTCTTGAAGAAATCTCGCCAGCACTGTTTGCAATGCCGCACGGGTGTTTTGTTCATCATCCATAATGTTTTCCGTCCACTTTGTTAAACCAGTGTTCCTCTTGTCACGTTATCCATCCTGATAACGCGCCCCCTTTTATACGCGCTAAGTGCACCTCAGCCCGCAGGGACGCCGCGGATTTGTCTCGCCGCATCGCGCCCCAAGCGTGAACAATGCAAGCACCGTGCCTATTTTGACCAAAAACGAGCAAATGACCGTAATTCGTTAGACTGAAGTGGACAAAACGCCAACAATCGCACCTCGAGTGCGGTGTGGCAGAGGTCAGGAACCATGCAAAGCGCTCTTTCTGTGTACATGGGCAGTGAGGCCGCCAAAACCATCGGCGAGCGGGGTTGGCAGTCAGCCCCCTTCAGCACCCTGATTGGCGCCTCGGGCGGCCCCAAGTGGCTCATCCTCTCAGAGCTGGACAAGGTGCTGGGTCAAGCGCTGTTGCTGGGGCGAGGCGAACCGATGACGTTGTTGGGGTCTTCCATTGGCACATGGCGCCATGCCTGTCTGAGCCTCAATGATCCCGGCGCAGCGATTTCACGACTGCAACAAGCCTACCTGTATCAGGAATACAGCTGTGCGCGACCTTCGCCCGTTGAGGTAAGCGAGGTCGCAGAGCGGATGCTGCGGGAAGCGCTTGGGCCAGAGTGTGCGCAACAGATAGCGGCGCACCCAACCCTACGCAATGCGATCGTCACCGCACGGGCCAAGGGCTTAGCGCGGGGTGAAAGCGGTTGGCGTTTGGGGATGGGCATGGCGACTGCGACCCTCGGTAACGCCATTAGCCGCAAGGGGCTGGAAGTGTTATTCGATCGCGTCGCGTTTTGTCATGGCGAACTTAGCGCACTGCCATTTGCCGACGGCTTCAACACCCAGCTGACAGCCATTAACGAGTTGAATCTGATCCCGGCGCTTAAAGCGAGCGGCGCCATCCCCTTTTTGATGCAGTGTGAACCCACCATCCCCGGCGCCTCCGGCGGGCCTTTCTGGGACGGGGGCATCATTGATTACCACTTCACGCTCAAGGCCAACCAGACACCGGGTTTGGTGCTTTACCCGCACTTTCGCGACCGGCTGACGCCAGGCTGGTTCGACAAGCTGCTCCGCTGGCGGACCCCCCACCGATCGGTGATCGACCAGCTGGTGTTGATGTGTCCGAGCGACGCGTTTCTCGCGCAACTGCCGCACCGTAAGATTCCTGACCGCGGCGACTTTCGCGTGATGTCGCCCTCAGAGCGGGTCACCTATTGGGAGACCTGTGTTCGCGAGAGCGAACGACTGGCGGAGGCTTTTCACGACCTGATCAACGGTGACGATCCACTGCGTGGAGTGACCGTGCTGTAACGCCAAGCGCCTAGGTCGAACGAATCAACTCACTGATCGCCGCGCTCAGCTCACGGTGACAAGACTCCTGCAGGAAGTGCCCGCCCCGTGGGAACATCTGATGTGGCAGCCCCGTTGTGCCCGGCACACGCCCGATAAAGCTCTTTTCCGCCCCCCGTGTCACCGGGTCGTCCGCGGTAAACAAGCAGAGAAACGGCTTGTCGAATTGCAAAAAGAATTCCCAGGCTTGTTTTTGCGCCTCAAGCGAAGGATCGGTGGGTAACGTCGGCACCTGGCTGGGCATGGCGCGCGGGCCCATTTTGTAACGGGCATGGGGGAACGGAGCCTCATAGGCGCGACCCAATGGCGTGATGGGCCGAAGGGAGGCTCCCAGATACTGATTCAGCAGCACGCGCGGCGCGACCTTCCAGGTTGCGGGCGCATTGATCATCATTTCCATCATAAAGCCGGCGGGCATATCTGCCGTGTTCCAGCAAAATTTTTGCCAGTGAGCAAAACCCATAGGGAACGCATCGGGTTCATCCACCACCCCCCTCAGACGCGACAGCGCGAAGGCCATGTCGCGGAAGCTGAGCCGCTGTCCGTCCTGCCGGAACGCCATGACCTTCTCAACAATGTCCTGCTCAAGGTCAGGGTTCATAGGCAGCGCGGTATTCCCCACAACGACCCGGGCAAAGCGATCCGGGTGATCTGCGACTAGCCGCAGGCCAATCAAGCCGCCCCAGTCTTGACCAAAAAAAGTGATGTCGCCGAAATCATTCGCTTCAAGCCAGCGGCCCATCCAATCGACCTGTCGCTGGTAGCTGTAATCCTCGCGCGTCGCGGGCTTATCTGATTTTCCGTATCCCGGCAGATCCGGGGCGATCACCCGTAATCCCGATGCAGTTAATAGCGGCACCATTTTGCGATAGAGATAGCTCCAGCTCGGCTGGCCGTGCAAACACAGGACGATGGGCGCGGCGCGATCACCCTCGTCAACGTGATGAATCCTGATGCTGCTGCCATCACCCGAGTCAATCTCGGTGTAATGAGGCTCAAAGGGATAGTCCGGCAAATTTTGAAATTGGCTATCGGGTGTTCGAAGAGTTTCCATTATGTCGAGCCGCCTGAGGTCATCGCTTAAGTTATGACATAAATTATGCCACTATGTCGGGGGGATCGCATCCACGCTCTCTGTTTCCGAAGAGAGTGCTAAGAGACCTGAGGCTGGCCAGACTATCAGGCGCTTGGACAGATAGAATCACAGTGAAAAGATCGAACAGGGGCCACCCATGGAAGTGCACAACGCCGTCACGCCCACTGCGGCGCAAATCGAGGGGTTCCTTGCCCCAGACGCCACAGGGCCAATCTTCATGGTGAATTTACTTAAATTCAAAGAACGTGCCGAGTACGAGGATGGCCGGGAGACGCCTCTATCAGGGCGAGAGGCTTACGCGCTCTATGCCGCTGAAGTCGCCAAGGTCATTACTCAGGTAGGTGGAAAACTGATTTTTGGGGCCAACGTGGAGCGGCTGATGCTCGGGGAAGTAGAAGAGCTGTGGGATCAGGTAGCGATCGCCATGTACCCCACCCGCGCAGCCATGTTTGAGATGATTCAACTCCCCGAGTACGCCGAGATCAGTGTGCACCGTACCGCGGGGCTGGCAGGGCAGCTCAATATTGAAACGGTGGCGCCTGCGGCAAAATAGATAGGCATGGAGACGGTTGCGAGCGGCGCGCAGCCTGCTGACGAAGTCACTAGAAGTGAATTTTTAAGTGCCAGTCTCCGAATCAGAGCGGCAGTCGCGGTGCGCTACGCCGCACTGCTCTGGAACATTTGATCGAACTCAATCAGAAATCACCGCTATCCAGTGACGTGCGTTGATGCGTAATTCGACCTTCTGTCACGACAAATTCATCCCGACCAGATGCCACCCGACCTTCGGCGCCCGTTATCTCCCAAGCGACCCCGGCAACATGGTGATCAGTGGCCTCAACCTCGCCGAATACCACCTCGCGATCTTTTAATCGCACCGGAACAATCTCGAAATAATCGGCGATCTCACACCAGCCGGTATGGTCCGCGTTGGGTCGAGCCAGCACAGCGTCTAATGCATAATCCGACGCCATCGCGACCGGATCGCGCGTGCCCACTGCGCTAAGATGCTGTGAGACCACCTCCTCGGCAGATCGGGTAGCAAGCGACTGCAGCACCGGTGTGACGCGGGCTCGCCATTCACCGAGATCAACATAATCCCTGACCTCACGGACCGTGTTCGTGTCGGGATCAACCTTGAACACGCCGTTACAGTGAACGGCGTACTCCTCGCCACGCAACCAAAACCGGTCAATTCGCTCATACCAACCAACGTGGCCATCGACTGATGAAGAGATGACGTCCCAGCGCACCTGATCCGACCAACACAGAATATTGGCCAGCAACACCATTACCGCTGGTCGACCCTCGCTAGCCGGGTGCGGCACGTTTTGCCAGATCGCGTTGGGGTGGAGCGCCGCGTGAACAGCGCGCAGGTCGCGGGACTCGATGGCCACTAGCAAGCGATCGATCGCCTGGCGGGTTCGCAGGTCTTCACTCATAGAGGGATCATAGTCACGCAGGCCGGCTGACGGAATCAGGTTCGCTCTCTAACGCCTAAAATTTTTCCCCTCATGCCAGACAAGGGGTTACCCTTGCCGTCCCTTTTTATTTCAACCGCAGGAGCTTTTCCACTCATGTCCCTCTCAGACAAGCCTTTCGATATCGTTGTTTTTGGCGCTTCGGGTTATACCGGTCGTCTGGTTGCTGAATATCTCGCAGCCGAATACGCGGGGTCAGACTTAAAGTGGGCGATGGCGGGCAGGTCGCTGGATAAGCTCGCCGCTGTCCGCGCCGAGATGGGCATTAGTGACGCCGTCGAGCTCCTCGCTGTGGATGTGGACAACCCCGAATCGGTGACACAAATGGTCGAGGCCTGCCGGGTCGTCATTACCACCGTTGGGCCTTATCAGCTCTACGGCGACGAACTGGTCAAGCAATGTGCCGAGCGGGGCACCGACTATGTGGACCTGACGGGAGAGCCAAGCTGGATGCACGAGACGATCGCGCAATACAGCAGCGCGGCGAAAGCGTCGGGCGCCCGGATCGTTCACAGCTGCGGCTTCGACTCCATCCCGTTTGACTTGGGTGTGTATCGGCTGCAGCAACACGCTATCGCCAAAACGGGCCAGCCGATCGCGACGGTCAAAGGCCGGGTCCGCGCCATGAATGGCACCTTCTCGGGCGGCACCATCGCGTCCATGCGCGCAACCATGGCATCGGCCAAGGCCAACCCCTCCATCATTCAGGTCCTGACCAACCCGTTTGCCCTAACGGAGGGGTTCACAGGGCCCGAACAACCCGCTGGCATGGCGCCGCAGTACGACGAGGAACTGCAGAGCTGGAGCGCGCCGTTTATCATGGCACCGATCAATACCAAGAATATTCACCGTTCCAATTTTCTGCTGGGACATCAGTACGGTGAGGATTTCCGCTACGACGAAATGCTCCTCACCGGCGACGGTGATCAAGGCAAAGCCGCGGCTGACTACGTAGCCAAAGACGACTCGGTCGCCAAAAGTGATCTTCAGCCTGGCGAGGGTCCCACCAAGGAGGAGCGCGAGAACGGCAATTACGACGCGATCTTTGCGGGCGAGAGCAGTGACGGCGAACTGATGATCAGCAGCGTGCAGGGAGACCGGGACCCCGGCTACGGCTCAACGTCGAAAATGCTTGCCGAGGCGGCGATGTGTTTACTGGTCAACCCGGATCTGGCTTCTGGAGGGCTATGGACGCCCGCAGCTGCGATGGGTGATGCGCTGATGGCGCGACTACAGGATCATGCGGGCCTGACCTTCCAGATCGAAAAGGGCTAACCGCTGCACCGCCGCACGCTGTGCGCCCGGAGCGTTTTCATCCATGTCACCTGATCAACTGACAGCGCTGCTGAATACCGAGTTAGGAGAATCCCTCGCCGGAAAAGTACCCGGCGAGCAGGTGACGCAGTTAGAGCGGCTGTCGGGCGGCGCCAACAACGAGACCTGGCGGCTGATGTGGGGCAGCACATCACTGATCCTGCGACGACGGCCATTCTCGGCCGACTCTATTGATCAGCTCGAGGGCAACATTCTCGGACTGTCTTTGGTGGACGAAGCGGCGGTGATTCAACTGGCGACATCAACATCAGTGCCGGTACCCGACATCCACGCGGTCTTTGACGCCACACACCCCATTGGCGAGGCCTTTCTCATGGGTTTCATCGCGGGCGAGAGCATTCCCCAGAAATGGTTGGTTGACGATACTTATGAGGTGGCTAGGAGCCGGCTGGCTTTTCAGTGTGGCGAGGCGCTCGGGCGCATTCACAGCATTAACTGCTCAGAACTTCCGCCCAATATTGGTCCCACTACATTAGAAAAACGCTTTGCCGCAGCGCAGAAACGGCTGCACGCGTTTGGCGACATCTCTCCAGTGCTGCAGTTCGGTCTCAACTGGCTCATTGACCATGCGCCAAGCGAGGCATCCTGTGTGCTCCTGCACGGCGATTTCCGCACGGGCAATCTGCTGGTCGATGAGCAGGGACTGGCGGGTGTACTCGACTGGGAACTGACCCATCAAGGCCCGGCGGCAGAGGATCTGGGATACCTCTGCGCAAACGTCTGGCGATTCGGACAGCTACATAAACCCGTAGGTGGCTTTGGTGAATACGATGATTTGATCGCCGGCTACGGGTCTACGGCGGGGTGGGCGCCTGATCTGGCCACCATCCGCTACTGGGAAATATTCGCGGCGCTCAGCTGGGGTTTGGTATGCCAGACCATGGGCGCGCTCTGGCATAGCGGCAACGGGGACTTAGAGCGCGCTGCAGTGGCGCGCCGGCGCTCGGAAGCAGAACTCGATATCCTGCTATTAATTGAAGAATGGGAACGCGCATGAGTCAGGACGAGGCGCAGACGACTGCCTCTGACGTCACCATCTCAGAGCTGCTGGGGGCGGTCAAAGGCTTCCTGATGGACAGCGCGCTACCCGCGCTATCCGGACGCGATCAATTTAACGCCCGCGTAGCCGCCAATGTGCTGGGGATTATCGATCGGGAGCAACAACTCGGTCCCGAGCTTGCGGCGCTGGACGCCGCCGCCGCGCAGCAATGCCTCCCGGGTGACCCAGGCCCAGGCACCGCACCGCAGCGACTGTCCCGCGCGCTCGCAGCGAGAGAGATCGATGCCGACAGTCACTTCTTTGAGTATTTGAAGCAGCGGCAGCTCCTGGTCGCCGCGATCAACAACCCCCGCTATGCCAGTCGCAAAGTCGCCGAGGAAAAGTGGCGGGACGACTCTTGATAACAGCTGAAGCAACATTCGATCCTTGAGGCACTTATGAACCAGCCTTTTCTATTCGATATCCCCCAGTCCATCGAAGATTATCTCGTTGTGCTCGATGACTTCATCGAGCGCGAGATCAAGCCTCTCGAAGCACAGGACGACAACATCCGCTTCTTTGACCACCGCCGCGAACATGCACGCACGGATTGGGATCGAGAGGGACTGCCCCGCGAAGACTGGGAGGCGCTGCTCAAGGAAATGCGTCGGCGCGCGGATGCGGCGGGGCACTTTCGCTACGCGTTACCCGAGGAATTTGGTGGGCAAAATGGCAGCAATCTGGCCATGGCGCGCATCCGGGAGTACCTCGCCAGCAAGGGTCTCGGGCTGCACAACGATCTGCAGAACGAAACCTCGATCGTCGGCAATTTGATGACGCCCATGATGCTGCGCGACTTTGGCACAGCTGATCAGCAGTCGCGCTGGATGGAGCCGCTACTGCAGGGTGATCTGGGTTGGTGCTTTGGCCTGACCGAGGCGGCGCATGGCTCCGACGCCACCTGGATGGAAACGCGTGCCGAACGCACTACACGTGACGGGGTTGATGGCTGGTTGATTACCGGCGAAAAAATGTGGACTACGGGCCTACATAAGGCCAGCCATGTGTTGGTGTTCGCGCGACACTCTGGCGAGGATGGCAGTCCCAAGGGGATCGGCTGTTTCGT
>ERZ802830.2312-NODE-2312-length-17443-cov-8.16103_pt1 | contig 17443 bp, 16 predicted proteins | sample MGYA00345654_ERZ802830 | MGnify/ENA primary metagenome ERZ802830 (study PRJEB30503, sample SAMEA104212375) | marine metagenome | biome: Westerlies Biome; feature: [SRF] surface water layer (ENVO:00010504) within the epipelagic zone...; material: water...
TTTGATTGTTATCAACCAATGGGGTTGGTGCAACCTTGTAGACATAGATCGCAAAAGCACTGACAAAAATATTACAAACACCGATCAATATAAATGGTGCTGAAGGCCCTATTGCATCGAACATTCTCCCACCAATTCCAGAAGAAATAAGGATTCCTACCGCCCCTGCTAGATTAAAAACACCGACGATGGCGCCCCTCTTCATTTGTGGAGCCTCTTGACCCAGTAATGTTGTGGCTGCAAAGAAGGCGCATTGCTGGCCCCAACCAAGCAAAGCAAAGAGTGGTAAATATTTTGGATCAAGAACATTGTCCACAAAAAACATGGAGCAGTAACCCACCGCAGCTATTGCCATACATATACTTACAGATATTATTCGATCGCCTTTATCCATTAAATAACCAATGAATGGGGATGCTATGAGTGCCGCGGATGTCGAAGTGACAAACAGCAGTCTTGCCTTGCGAGTTGCCTCTGAAGTTTCAAGGCCAGCATCCACCCCAGATGCAACACCCCACAAGACGACAAAAGTACCGAGTATGACAAGATCGCTCCTCGCGACAAATGCAGCAAAATATGCCAATAAGATTCTTGGATTCCTTCCTTCTGCCAATCCAGACCGGATCTGTTCACGATAAGGAATTTTCTTTTGTTCTTCTGTCGGAGTTCCTTTCTTCAAACCAAATCCAACAACCGTTGCCGTAATCAAACACATTCCAGCAACAATCCACATTGCATACATGCCTGCAGTGACTTCATCATAACCAGCATCAGCAAAGGTTTTTGGCAATCTGGCAAAAACAAGTGACACAAAAATAACGCCCAATGCATTCATAATGCCTGTGACAGCAATCATTTTTCCCCTTGTATGATTTTGAGGATAATCTGCTGTGACAGTACCAAGCATTCCAGTTGCAGCACCCATTCCTACTGCATAAATCACTCGATACATCGTCAAATCTTGGATACCCGTTGCCAATGGATAGAGAAAATAAGCCAGTGCCATTGTAGCCATACCGAAGGCATAGACTTGCCTACGTCCTATCTTGTCAGCAATAAGCCCAACGGGAAGAAAAACCAATAAAAGGACTATTTCTGCAACCACCTGAAGGTCCCCAACAATGGTTCCAATCTGATCTCTTTGATAATTCAGGTTTTCAACCACAACATAAGTCGTGGCATAAGAAATAAAGGTTAATAAACCTATGGTTGTCAGGGCTGCATAACAAATGGAAAGAAAATTCGTTCTTGTCACTCCTTCGACTAAATCAACCTTATATCTACTGCTGCCTAAAACTTTGATTGAAAGAAATGAATCGCTCATGCTGAAGCCCCTTTATTAACAATTTATAAATAGTAGACTAAATGCAAACCTGATATCAATAAACAAAAGTAACACTTTGTATCATTCCAAGAAAGATGAAAAATAACGAAATAATAAAGGGAATTATCATCTCGATCTTTGATGCTTTCAAGCGAGGAGATACCAAGGAAATTGAGAAGCATCTCCATGAAGAAGCAAGTGTTTGGGATGTTTTTACCCCTTACATGATTACTGGGAAAAAGAATTTAGAGGAATTCCATAGTCGTGATCAAACTCAAAAGAAGTCAAGAGGAGATTTGAGCATTGAACTGGAAGAGCCCAAGATCAGAGAATGGAATGACTTTGCCATTGCAACTTACTACCTTGAATTTACATATCTGGAGCCGAATGCACTTAAAGGAAAAGTAAGAATTACTGATTTATTTGTTTTGGAGAAAGACCAATGGAAAATAATGCATCATCATGAAGGATTGGTTCCGGAAGATTAGAAAGGACAGTAATCTTCTTTTTCAACCAAATCGTAAACAAAAGTAAATTTAGCAACGCCAACAAGTACAGCCATAATCATTCCCAACTCATAAATTTCCCCATCATTGAAATGGGTATTTAATTCGGAATATAAATCAGAAGAAATATTGCCCTTCTCATTTGTGAGCACCATCTGATCTGCGAGTTTCAATGCTGATTTTTCACGCTCTGAAAATGGACCATTTATATAGTCATTCAATGCATCTATTTGTTCTTGTGTGATTCCCGATTTGAGTGCATGAGCGGTGTCCCCTTTGTTGCAAAATGCACATCCATGAACATTTGCAAGCCTGAGTCTGACTAATTCAACTAGCGTTTTTTCAAGTCGATCAGAGTAAAAAAGTTTTTGATAGAACTCATCAAGATACCATCGATATACATCTGGATTATTGCCTGAAACTTCAACAAAAGTAGCGTCTCCGGTTAGATCATTGGCTTGATCCCAGCTTTGCTTCATATCATCGGGCAAGTTACTCTTGCTCACTTTTGTCAAATGAGGTGTTGGTTTTGTCATTTCGCCCTATCCCTGAAAGGGTTCTCGCTCTGTAGCGTATAACTCTAGACTGGATAAGCTTGGCGTATTTGGATCGTATGTCTCTGGTGCAGTAAAATATTTAGGATAATGTTTCTCGACATAATCCAATACCTGTCGACTATGGACTTGCTCCAGATCCTCGCCTGATCCCATAAATGCCTGATACAAGCAGTGTCCAGGTTCTTGTCCCATTAGCATCCATGGAAGAAACGGTGTTATCCTTCCCCATGTTCCGCTGAATGGTAAGGTTGTGTAGCTTGGGTCCTGCATCTGCTGCGCATCCAAATGAAATGCAAACATTTCTGACACACTCACCATCGGACCACTTGACTCCCTAACCCATTTCTTTGGATCAAGGGCATTTGGGTAAAAGAGATTGATATGAATTTCCATATCTATTCTGTTTCCTCTTTGCTGCCAAGGCAGTATAAATGGGATCCGAGGCGGTTTTTCAGCATTCAATCCACCAAATTGAGGAGGAGAGGGAAAATAATCTTCGATAACATAATTAAATGGATCATTAGCAATGGGATAAACAGTGACTGTTTCATTGGTCATTGGGTTTTTCCATTCCTCAAGAACTTCACCAGTTCTAAGGTCGGTATACAAACCTACCTCTCTGAGTATTTTTGCATAAGACCCATCGGCTTGTTGCTCCAATCTTGAGACTCCGAAACCCTCAATTCCAACACAGTCCACTATTGGTTTATTTGGTCTTACTGCCATTATATAACCTTTAAACCAGCCGTACTTTTGCTTTGATTCATCCAAGTCACCATTCATTCTTGAGTATGCAATCTTATTATCTGACCCCTTGGATAAATCTAAATATGGGCCATTTAGAGCTTCGCCACTTGAAGATCCATATGCAGCTGCTTGATCGGCTCTGGAATTATCAGCCATCATACCAAGAGCCATTGCTCCCGCACCAAAAGCTCCAACATTCCCTACATTCTTAAAAAAATCTCTTCTTTTCATACTTACCTCAAATCAGTTTTTATCTTTTCTTCGTTCTACAAATAATAGTAACAGCGCCAATGCTAAAAGTCCGAGATTTGCAATCCCAACCAAAGTAAATGGTGCAGTTGGTCCAATGCTGTCAAATATCTGCCCGCCAATCCCAGCAACAAGGAATATACCGACTGCTCCAAAGAAACTGAAACCACCAATAACGGCTCCTCTTGCTTTTGGAGGTGCGACCGTTCCAATCAATGATATGGCAGAAATATTTGCAAATATCTCGCCCAAACCAAGAAGACCGACACCAATATACATCTCATATCCTGTAACATCGTCTATGAATCCTAGATAGAGATAACCAGTGGCCGCAATAGCCATTGAAATTGCGAGCGCAACGACTCGGTCAAACTTGTCAATAAAGAAGTTGATAAATAATGCTCCAGGAATTGCGCATGCCTGCACTGCAACATATAAAAGTGCTGCCATTTTTTGAGCTTCTGGCTTGCTCATACCCAACGATTGAAATTCAATACCCAGCCAAAGAGCAAAAAAAGTGCTTACAACCGCTAAATCCCCTCTGGAGACAATGCCTGCTGTATATGCCAATGCAACTCTAGGATTTTTGGCCTCTTTAATGGCAACTTTCAGGGTGGAAAAATATGAGTCCTTCTTTGCAGTGGCTTCAGCAGTGCCTTTTTTGAGGTTCAAATACAGAACTATAGATACAATGAAGACCATTGCAGAGGCCGACCAAAAGGTATACTGAGCCCAATTAGCTGAATCGTACCCAAGATTCATTAAAAATTCAGGTGCCTCTAACTGCTCATAGAACGTAGCAAAGTTTCTAAATGTGGAAATGATAAGAACCAAACCAAGACCGTTTAATATAGATGTGAAAGCGATTAGCCTGCCTCTGGTGCTGTTGTGCACATAATCGTTGGCAACGGTTGGCAACATAACTGTATTGGCAGCACAACCGAGTGCAACGAAAATCCTAAAAAATAATAATTCCGTCATATTGTCTGCCAATGGATAAATAAAATAACCAATGCCCAATAAGAAGAAGCCCATCGAATATACGATTCTTCTGCCTACTTTGTCAGATAAGGCACCAAAAAAACCTATCACCGAAACAACGACAACCTCTTGCACAGCTGTCAGGCTTCCGGCAAGCCTTCCAAATTGATCTTCTGGAAGCTCCAGTGCACTGAATATTGAATAATTGAAGACGTTTACAAATGCCATGCTGGCAATTCCAAAGAATGCCCCGAAAAATAATGTCGCTAGATGCCTTTTCTCAATATCCGGCATTAAGACTATTGGTCCTACCTTGAGTCCCATTTCTTCATTCGAGCTGTTTTGCATTTCCCCTTTTTGATCCATTTTCAAATCCTTTTTGATCCTTTTTCTGATATTAAATTTTATTATTAAAAGAATAACACTACACTAAGAATGGTGATAAAAAAAATAACAAAAGTAACACTTTGTATCATTGCGATCATCGCTTTGTTATTGCTGTTAATGGCATGGCGAATTGGCTACTTTGTCGATATCCAAGAATCAAAACCCAAAACCTGTGAAGCAATCAATCTTTCTGGGAGCGCTGAGGACATAGATATCGATTACAAAAACGGAATTGCATATCTATCCATACTTGACAGACAGAGATTAATCCTTGGTGAAGATGTGCGTGGGACCATTGGAATGATCAACTTGAGAGAGAAACCGCTCAAAGTTGAAAATGCAATCAAAGATTTAGTGCTTGAGAATTTTAGACCTCACGGGATTTCACTTCTCGATGATCAGTTGGTAGTCATCAATCACCCGAGGCAAAGAGGCATTGATCTTGAATCGGTTGAAATCTTTTCCATCGAGAAAAATAGGACATTGATTCATCAAAAAAGTATCGCCTCAGAGCTTTTTGCCAGTCCCAATGATTTGGTATTGGTTGAAGAAGATAAATTTTATGTTGGCAATGATAAAGATTTGAGTCTCTCGAGTTTTGAAAAAATACAAGAACAGATGGGCAGGCCATATTCAAGCATTGCATATTATGACGGGAGCGATATCAGTATCGCCATTGATAACCTTTCCAGCGTTTCAGGAATTGATGCAGTTAATAATCAGTACATTCTTGCCTCTGAAACAAATGCCAAAAGACTGGCCATCTTAAAAAGAGATACTGAGAGCGGCGTTTTGAAAAAGATTAAAACGTTCTCATTGAATGGATCACCAGACAACATCAATGCTTTTGGCGAGTCAATCTTGGTGGCACAAATTCCGAGTGTTTTTGCATTGATCCAACACTTTATAGCACTGCAAAAAGGAGAATATATCCCGTCTCCCTCAAAAATTGAACGGTTGACATGGTCAGAAAGCTCAAATGACTTGGAGAAAGAAACCAAGCTTTTATTTCTCAGCGAAGGCAATGATTTCTCTACTGCCAGTGTTGGTGCAGTTTGGGAGGATACATTGCTAATTGGATCGATCACTGATAAAAAAGTTTATATCTGTAGACTGAATGAATATGAGCAAGAATAGAATCGATTTTGAATCGCATGTTGCAAGTGAGAGAACGCATCTCTCGCAAGTAAGAAGAGCTTTTGCTGATGCAGTAAAAATAGAGGCTGCAGATCCGTCCATGATCAATTTTTTAGTGGTTTGCTGTGATTACATGATTTTCTCGCTGAGGCGCCTCATCGAGCAAGATGTTGTGTTACACGAAAGACTGTTGCCACACGTGGACTCGGATGATGCTGAGTATCAAGAGAAATTAAAGAAGCTAGACACTGGTCTTTCCTCTATGGAGACTTTCATAAGAAATCTTGAAAATGCAAAACTGCAATTGGTTAAAAGTGGCTTGTATGGTCTACATGACTTTAAGAAAGTAGCCAATGAATTCTTAGATGCTTTTTTAACCATGCTCGCATCCAATAGACACTCAACATATAGCTTGGAAAAAGAGGTCTTTCAGTCCAGCGACTGGGAAGCCATTGCATGCATCTCCGAAGAGAGCATTCAATCAGAGAAAGATTTGTATCATGACGTTATTATCTCTTCACCGGAAGGCCTTAATCCAAGGGACTATCCTCCGATCGGTCACCAACAGGCAGTTGAATAAGATATGAAGAAAATACCTTTATTGCTTCTTTCCTATCTGTTCATATCTGCTCCAGAAGGATATGCATTGGCAAGTGAAAAATCCACCGTATTGATTACAGGATCAAATAGAAACATTGGCTTGGAGTTTGTAAAACAATTCTCTAAAGCAGGGTGGAGAGTCATAGCCACGACTAGATCGATTGATTCAGCAGATGAACTGATTGAATTTTCAAAACAAAACCAGAATGTGATCGTCGAACAGCTCGATATCACTAATGATCAGCATCTGAAAAATCTTAAGAAAAAGTATGAGGATGATGCGATCGATATCCTTCTAAACAATGCAGCATACACGCCAAGATATTTCTCCTCATTTAGGGGCATTGGAGGGGTTGACATAGAAGCGACAAGAAAAAGCTTCGAGATCAATAGCATTGGAACCATGAAAGTGATTCAAACCTTCATCGACAATGTAGAGCAATCGGAAAATGGAAAAATTGTGAATCTTTCTACAAAAGCTGCCTCATTTGATGAAAGACCAAAGATACCGATGATGTATAGCTATGCCATGAGCAAAGCTGCTTTGAATAGCATGATTAAAACACTGTCCTTTGAAACAATTGAGAGCGAGATAATAGTGGTTGCACTCTCACCCGGAATCGTCAATACGACTTTAGGCATGGGATTCATGGGCGCAATAGACATTGATGAAAGCGTTTCCAAAATGATGGTTGTGATTGATAATCTAACAATGGACCACAATGGACTGTTTTTGGATTACGAAGACGGAAGAGTTATCGGATGGTGATCATCCCATATCTAAGATTTCAAAGAAAACCCTCTCTCCTGATTCCAAAGCGCCTTCCATGCCACGATTAGCAATTGCAGTGTGCTCTCCGCAAAAATGGAGGCTCTCGTGTGCATTTGAAACATCCCGACCAAATTTTGCTATTTGACCAGGACCCCAGTAAGCCCAATCGCCTCTAGAATAGGGATTCAAAGACCAAGAATGATAAGCTGATACTTCTAATTGACCTTTGGTGCTGGGTCTCAGTTCTTCAATGGATTCCACAACGCTTTTTATCGCATCATCCTGATTCATTTGATCAAGCTTTTCAGCAATCGGTCCCCTCAACCATACCGTCAGGCTATCAACTGTCTCTGGCGATGAAGCTTGTCTCTGCGCAAGGATCATTCCTGCCAACCCATCGGTATACATGTTTGGACTCATCTCATCCAAATCCCAGTACGGGGTTTTAGGTATGAGATGAAGCATATTGATTTTTTGTGCTCTAAGAGATTGAATCGCTTCTGACTGTGGCCCACTTATTTTCGGGTATATGGGAATATCTTTTAAAACAGAAAATGGCAGTGAACAAATTATTTTATTGGCTGAGTATGATGTTCCATCACCGCAATTGACTTTGGCACCATTTTTTGAGGCATCGATCGATACGACCCTTTTGTTCAAGTGAACCTCCTCTTTGAGGTTGTTTGCCATTGCCTCTGCGATTGAAATGTTTCCTCCTTCTGCAGCCAAGCTGGTTTGAAAGCCCAATCTGTTTTGGGAAGCTGCAAAGGCATTAACAAACATCAACATCAATACAGAAACATCCTTTGCATTGTATCCATGACTGATATTCAGGTTGTAGGCAAGATCAATCAACTCTTCAGAAAATCCTTTGTTTTTGAACCATTCATGGACTGAGACATCATGAATAAATTGATCTTCATTCATCCATTCTTGCGGTGCTTTTAGCGGATTGTCGCTGCCCAAAACAGTATGAAAAAAAGCATTCGGAGGAAGATTGCGATACTCGTCGGGCAAGACATTCCTTGGGTGATTCGCCCATTCGTCTTTGGAAATGATTTCACCGCCCAGTGAAAGCGTTCTTTCTCTGAAATAAGGGATGACAGGTTTTAGATCAATCAGATTAATCCCAAATCGATTGGCAGTATCAATGACACGTGCATAACCCGAGCCAAATGCCGTCCCTCCAGTCTCAGGATAACCGGGTATTTCTTTCTGAGTAAGCACCCTTCCTCCCACTCGATTGTCAGCTTCCAATACTCTGACCTTATAGCCCTCTTCTTCTAAAAGATTTGCAGCATAAAGGCCCGATAAACCAGCTCCTACGATTAAGATATCTGTCGATGTTTTTGATTGAATGATATTGGGAATACCCAAAATGGGTGCATAACCCATTGCTTTAAGTAGTGTTCTTCTAATATTGGAGTATGTATTTTTCTCAGCAAATTTAGGCAAAACTCATTCCTTTATAGTGACAGTCTGATTGATTGATGGGTTAACTAATTTCGTCTTTTTACCACTTGGCCAGATGACCTCAATAAAATCCACTGAGGATTTTTTGCCTAACCCAAAATGCATTCTTGGATCATTTCCTGAATTATAGCCGTGTGCACTTGTGGCCTCTCTGTATTGTGTCAAATCATCTGAAGCCAAAGTGACTTTCGCGCCATAGCCATTGGTATTACTCTCTTCGCCAACAAGATTAACCGTCAACCAATTATTTCTATTTCCACGATTAAACAAGAGGTAGTTTCTATCGGATTTTGTAATTTGTTCACCGCCTGTATAAAAGGTTCTGTTGGTGAAAAAAATATCGAGAAAACCATCTTCGTCTAGATCGGCTGTTCCAACACCACTTCCCACACCATATCCGCTCGCTCTTGAGCGCCAAGCAAGGTCTGAAAAAGTTAAATCTCCGTTGTTCCTGAAGAGTTTATTGACATCAGGCTCAATGGCAATATAGAACTGAACAAATATAGGAATATCAATCACATCATTGATCAATGTATCAGCCAATCCCCCATTATTGACATAGATATCGATCAATCCATCGTTGTCAAAATCACCCATCGCACATCCCCGTGCACCCGATTTATTGCTCACACCCGATGTGAGCGTGATGTCTTTGTAGCTGAGCTGACCGGTATCTTTTAAAAGACTGATATAGAGACGATTTGCCTGATCAGAAGTGGGTAAAAAAACATCCATATCGCCATCATTGTCAATGTCCCCAATACACGCTCCGTTTGCATTTCCAGGATTCAGGAAAACTACTCCAGAAGGCGGTCTGAAAGAGCTTGTAATGTTCTTAAAAGAGCCTTCTTGATCATTCAAGAATAATATCTTCTTATCCCCCTCATTGGTGACCAATAGATCGACGTATCCATCGTGGTTTACATCTGTCCAACTCGGTGCGCCTTGTGAATTTGCCTCTAGAACAAACTCAAGCACTCCTGTACCGGTTTCTTCCGTCACATCTGTAAAAGTGCCGTCACCGTTGTTTCTAAAAAGTGCATTTTCAACATCAAAGTCTGCACATTTCCAATAGAGATCTAAATCGCCATCGTTGTCATAGTCAGCCCACGCAATTCCAGCGCCGGTGTTTCCGATCCCTCCAATGTCGAGATCATTCTCATTGCCCTTTCTAAATAACTGAGCTTCTCTGGTTACGTTTTGAAAATTAGGCTCTCCGGTTTCTTTAAGAAGATTTTTATAAAGGGTTGTTGGAATATGCGTGCTTCTGTCTGTTGGAGGTAAATTTGAGATGGCTAAATCCATATCGCCATCATTGTCATAATCACCCCAGGATGCACCTCGACCAAGTGCATTGTCATTGTCAACTCCTCTTAATTCAGCGACATCAACAAACATGCGATCGCCCTGATTTTCAAATAACCTATTCCCTTGCCCTTCGCCGTGGTATTCCGTGACCACATAGATATCAATATCGCCATCATTGTCATAATCAATGAAAGTTGGCCCTGAAGCATTAACGCTCTCACTGGCTATTCCTGATTGGAAACTTTCATCTTTGAAACGAATTGGGGAAGATGCGACCCAGAGATAATACCCTGAGGTATAGATAACAGTGCTTAAAACTACGGCATAGATTATTTTTTTCATGGCTATAAAATATTTGCTCTTTAGGCAAATATCATAGCATCAAACATAGCACCTAATAAAAGAAGTCCAAGATGAATTATTGAAGAGAAAAATGTTTTTCTAGCCAAAGCTTTGCTCTGCTCTTTGAGCAATAAAATTGAGCAGTATAGAAAGTAGCCTCCTCCCAAGACTGCAAACAACAGGTAAATCCAGCTCATGCCATAGAAAAATAGTGACAAAGAAAGTACGACCAATACCAAAGTGTGCCAAAAAATGGCTTGGCTGGTGACTCTGTCTCCATAAACGACAGGCAACATTGGGATATCTGCCTTGGCATATTCATCCTTAAAACTAATGGCCAATGCCCAAAAATGGGGCGGTGTCCATAAAAAAAGAACCACTGAGAGAATGAGAGGAGCCGGAGACAATGTATTCCCTGTTGCTGCAGAACCGACAAGAATGGCAAAACTTCCTGAAAGGCCACCAATCACAATATTCATCCATGTCCGACGCTTCAGCCAAACCGTGTAAACAATGCCGTAAGTAAAGATGCCTGCAAAAAGATAAAGCATTGCTTCAAGATTGCTGACTTGATATGTGGCATAAAGCGCTAATATGCTAATGATTACTAACCAAAAATTCCAAGTATTTGTTGGCTCTAATTCTTTTGTCACAAAAGGCCTGTCTTTTGTTCGATCCATAACCGCATCAATGTCGCGCTCATACCATTGATTGAATGCTCCCGATGTTGATGAGGCAACCAAAACATAAACCGCCAATGCAAAAATTTCTAAGGCTGATAATGACGATGTTGGAGAAACTGCAATGCCTGCAAGTGTGCATGCCATGATCAAAAACCCCAGGCGAACCTTTCCTGCCTGATAAATCAGGGCGATATTTTTTAAAATGGCTTTGTTTTGAAACATACAATGCAAGTTCTGATAATTTGAGGTCGTATTATCAATGATCTTCAATCAAATTTGAAAGAAAATATTGATCAAATTCAGTTTTTCTTTTTAATGGAAACGCCCAATTCATTCAATTGACCCTTCCCGGCCTGACTCGGTGCATCTGTGAGTAGGCAACTGGCCGTTTGCGTTTTCGGGAATGCAATGACGTCTCTGATATTGGAAGATCCCGTCATCAGCATAACAATTCTATCGATTCCAAATGCAATCCCGCCATGAGGGGGGCATCCATACTTCAATGCTTCGAGAAAAAAGCCAAATTTTTCACTGGCTTCTTCTTCGCTGATGCCAAGAATCGAAAAAACAGCTTGTTGCATTGCTTCTGAGTGAATACGAATGGATCCTCCACCAATCTCATGGCCATTGAGAACCATGTCATAACCCTGAGACAATGCCTCTTTGGGATTAGTTGCAAGCTCCTCGGGATCTAGGTTTATCGGTGAGGTGAATGGATGATGTTCCGCAGACCATCTTTTTTCTTTGTCGTCCCAATGAAACATGGGGAAATCCGTGACCCATAGCGGAAACCATCCCTCGTGGATCAAATCAAAATCTTCTGCAATCTTGACTCGAAGGGCTCCGAGCGATGCATTGACAATTTCTTTTTTATCGGCACCAAAAAAGACCGTATTGCCGTTTTCCAATGAAAGCTTCTCAATGAGCTGATTGATGACATCCTCATTCAAAAATTTAAGAATTGGAGATTGCAAGCCATCAACTCCTTTTTCAACCTCATTGACTTTAATATAGGCCAATCCTTTTGCACCATAGTTTGAAACAAAATTAGTATAATCATCAATCTGCTTGCGAGACATACCGGATGAATCTTTCAAAACAAGGCATGCCACCCTTGAATCATCATCGTTTGCTGGACCAGAGAAAACCTTGAATTCAACCTCTTGCATTAGATCACTGACTTCAGTCAACTCCATATCTATACCCAAATGTGGGCTGTCTGAACCGAACCGTTCCATGGCCTCTGCATGAGTGATCTGAGTAAACTGCTTGCTCAGATCAACATCGAGCACGGATTTGAACAGTTCTCTTACCATGGATTCCATTTCAGTCTTAACATCGTCTTGTTCAACAAATGACATTTCAACATCCAGTTGCGTAAACTCAGGCTGACGATCCGCTCTTAGATCTTCGTCTCTGAAACATCTTGCAATTTGATAATAGCGATCAAAACCTGACATCATAAGAAGTTGCTTAAATAATTGCGGAGATTGCGGCAATGCAAAGAAGTTGCCTTGTTGAGTTCTGCTTGGCACCAAATAGTCTCTTGCACCCTCTGGGGTTGCCTTGGTTAAAATGGGTGTCTCGATTTCAAAATAAGATGATTTATTCAAATATTCTCTCAAAGATCGAGTGATCTCATGTCTGATCTTAATATTCTTCGACATGTCCTCTCGTCTGAGGTCGAGATATCTATATTTAAGCCGAACGTCTTCATTGGTTGCTTCATCGTGATGGAATGGAGGTGTTTTAGAGGCATTCAGTACTTCACCCGATTCAACCAGTAATTCCACTGCTCCGGTTTTCATATCATTATTGATGGTGCCATCGGGTCTTTCCCTGACAATACCGGATACAGAAAGAACAAATTCACTTCTCATTTTTTCAGCCGTTTTAAAAAGATCTTCGTATTCTGGATCGAATACCAATTGCAATATCCCTGAAACATCTCTTAGATCAATGAATATAACCCCGCCATGATCCCTTCTTCGATGGACCCATCCTGAAACCGATAGCTGTTTGCCGATGTCATTAGCACCAATGTCTTCACATAAGTGAGTTCTATATTTTCCGTTCATATTTATTCTTTATCTAATAGTGCGCTGGGGTTTGGAACCACCACGCCAAGTGAAATGATCATTTTCAATGCGTCTTCTACACTCATCTCAAGCTCTTTAACCTCATTTTGAGGAACCAAGACAATATAGCCTGATGTTGGGTTCGGAGTTGTTGGTATATAGACACAAACTAGCTCTTCACCCGAGTGATCTTGAACTTCTCCCAACTCTTTTGAGGTTTGAAAACAGAGGCTATAAACTCCTTTCCTTGGGTATTCAATCAATAAAACTTTGGAAAAATTCTGTGTTTGATCAGAAAGGACTAACTCGGAAAACTTTTTTAGTGGAGAGTAAATGCTCCGGATCAATGGTATCCGATCCAAAAAAGCATCCCAGGCTTTAATGATTCTGTTGCCGAAATAATTTGCTGCAATCAATCCTGTTAATAAAACCATAATGATTGCGATGATGATTCCAATACCAGGTATTTCTATACCAAGAAGATTCTCTGGCCTCAAAGCAGGTGGTATCAGAAGATATATCTGGGCCAATAAATCAATTAAGAGCTTGATCACAAAAATGGTCAAACCAATCGGGATCCACACCAGAAGGCCAGCTACAATAATTGTTCTTAGTTTTTTCATTTCAACCTATATTAATACGTTCAATCAGTCTTTGATGAATTATCTTTCTTTTTCTCTTTCTTCTTATCCGATTTGGAGTCACTGGATTGCTCATTTGACTCTTTTTTCTTGGTCTCTGACTTTCCGTTTTCAGCAATATTTTTTTTACTTCCTGTTTTAAAGTCAGTTTCGTACCAACCCTCTCCACTCAATCTGAAATTTGGTGCAGAAATCAGCTTTTTCAGGCTTTTCTCTGAGCACTCAGGACAAACCTCCAAAGGTGAATCATTCACCCCTTGAAGTGCGTCCATAAAATGTCCGCATTCACTGCATTTATATTCGTATATTGGCATTTTTGTTTTTAATCAATAAATCAGTCGGTGAAAACGGAGTATATTACGACAGCACAAAAAAATATTCTAAGTTTTTCACTCCGGATAATTGAATTCATTGATTGTTTTGGAATCCAATCTCTGATCGGAAAGAGCAATGATCATTGCTTCCATGTCATTGGGTATGGGCGAGGTAAATGAAATCATCTCATGAGTGATTGGATGCATAAAGGATAAGCGAAAAGCATGCAGTGCCTGCCGTTTAAAATCAATCAACATTTCTCTCGTCTCTTCATCAAGTTTTTTAGGCATTGCTAACCTGCCACCGTAGAGTTGATCTCCCAGTATTGGGTACTTAATATGCGTCATATGAACTCGTATCTGATGAGTCCTCCCAGTATCAAGGCGAACGGCCACAAATGTATGGCCTCTTAAGCGATGCAAGACTCTATAATGGGTTCTGGATTCTCTGCCTTTCTCTGAAACGCTAAATTTCAATCGATTGTGTGGATCCCTTGCAAGATTGACCTCAATCATTCCTCCGGCAACCATTTCCCCTTTGCATATCGCTCGATATTCTCTTTGTATGGATCTAGCCTGCATATCTTTGACCAGCTGATTATAGGCATCCGTTGTTTTTGCCGCCAAAATGAGTCCTGTGGTATCTTTATCTAGACGATGAACCAAGCCCGCTCTTGGAAGGATATTTAAGTCTTCATTATAAAAGAGCAGTCCATTTTGAAGCGTTCCACTATAATTTCCATGCCCCGGATGAACCACCATGCCAGATGGCTTATCAATGACTATAATGTCGTCGTCCTCATGAATAATATTTAAATCAATATTTTCTGCTTTGGCTTCTTCACGATCTTCAAATCGAGGCAGGATATCAATCACTTGCCCAGGAGAAAGCAAAGTTTTGGGTTTAGTACGCATGTTATCAAGCAAAATATCTCCTGATTCGATCCAAGTCTTAATTGACGATCTTGAAAATTGGGTCAATGAAGTAGAGATATACTTATCTACTCTTTGATTTTTTCCTGTTTCATCAACCGTCAGTCTGATCTTTTCTGTTTTCTTTTCCATCAATAAAAATTGTCGTTCATGATCTTTTGAGTTCATTTTAGGCTATAATTCACCGAATATTTAGCAATAAAAAGAATGCGTAAAAAACTATTTCATTCACTTTTGGTCCTTGTTCTCTTTTCAACTGGCTGCAGCAGAGAGGGTGAACAAACCGATACAAGATCATCCTCTGCAATTATTTATGACAGAGCAGCTAAAGCAATGGCAGATGAAAACTACCGCAATGCAACAAATTACCTTGAAGTGCTGACCACATCATTTCCATTCAGCAATGAAGCCAAGCAAGCTCAATTGGATTTAATATTCGCTTATTACAGAAGCAATGCAATGGAAGAAGCGATTGATGAAGCAAAACAATTTGAAAAAGAAAACCCCACTCATCCAAGAGTTGATTATGCGCTTTATATGAGAGGACTCGCACTCTTTGAAGGTCAGCACAGCTGGTACCATGAATTTTTCAATGTTGACTTGGCGAAAAGGCCTCCCTCAAATACAGAGGAAGCTTTTTCTATTTTTTCTCAGCTCATTAGAAGATATCCAGATAGTTCTTATGTCGATGATGCAACGCAACGGATGATTTTTTTGAGAAACCGTCTTGCAAAATATGAAAATCATGTGGCTGAGCATTATATGGAAAGAGGCGCATATGTGGCGGCTGCGAATCGTGCAAAGTATTCGCTTGAGCAATACAGTGGCGCTCCTGAAACAGTCAAGTCACTTGAAATCATCACTAAAGCATATGAAAAGCTAGGCATGATGGACCTCGCAGATCAAGCAAGAGAAATATATGTACTTAATATAACTGAGGACTATGAATCGAAGTTAGCAGGAGATGATGAGAAACCTTGGTATCAACTTTGGTAGATTATTGACCCAGTAAATCTTTCATGATCTCACCAATCATGGCAGGAGAATCTGTTGTTCTTACGCCGGCATCATTCAATGCTTTGTATTTACTGGAAGCAGTTCCCTCATTTCCAGTCACAATTGCTCCAGCATGACCCATTCTTTTTCCGGGAGGTGCAGACACGCCCGCTACATAGGCAACCACAGGCTTGCTGATGTTATTTTTAATAAATTCTGCGGCCTTTTCCTCGTCAGAGCCGCCAATCTCACCCACCATTACGATCCCATCTGTTTCTGGATCCTTATCAAAAAGTGACAAGCATTCAATAAAGTTTAGCCCCTTAATGGGATCGCCACCGATACCAATGCATGTGCTTTGACCCAAGCCACAATTTGATGTTTGATGTACCGCTTCATAGGTCAGTGTTCCAGATCTAGAAATTATACCTATGGAACCTTTTTGATGAATGAAGCCAGGCATGATGCCAATTTTTGTTTCCTCAGGCGTTATGATTCCAGGGCAATTTGGACCCAGTAGAATGGAGTCAGACCCACTTAGCATTGCCTTAACCTCGATCATGTCTTGAACAGGAACCCCCTCAGTGATACAAACAATGAGCTCTATCTCTGATTCAATGGCTGATTTCATGGCATCTGCTGCAAATTTTGCCGGGACGAATATCATGCTGACATCTATTTCTGTTTCTGTTGTAGCCTCAGCGACAGAGTTGAAAACTGGAACATCAAGATGAGTCGTGCCGCCCTTTCCAGGGGTGACTCCAGCAACAATGTTCGAGCCATATTCTATGCATTGCTCGGCGTGAAAGGAGCCTTGTGATCCTGTGATCCCTTGACAAAGGATCTTTGATTCTTTATTCACTAAGATGCTCATTCGGTTTATCCTTTGACTGAAGTCACAACTTTTATTGCTGCATCTGTAAGATCACTCGCAGAAATAATTTTCATGCCAGATTCCTCAAGAATTTTTTTACCTAAATCAACATTGGTCCCCTGCAAGCGAACGACAATTGGAATGTCTATAGCTGTCGATTTTACTGCTTCAGTAATGCCCTCTGCGATGACATCACAGCGAACAATTCCACCAAATATATTGATCAGAATGGCATCGACATTGGGATTTTCCATAATGATATCTATTGCCATTTTTACTCGCTCAGTTGTAGCACCACCCCCAACATCTAGAAAGTTTGCTGGCTCTCCACCATGAAGCTTAATCAAATCCATTGTAGCCATAGCAAGCCCCGCTCCATTGACCATACAGGCAATGTTTCCATCCAAAGATACATAGCTCAAGTCATGCTCCGAGGCTTTCACTTCGAGTTCATTTTCCTGAGAGTCATCTTTGAACGATAGAAGCTCTTCTTGCCTGAATAACGCATTGCTCTCTATCGATATTTTTGCATCGAGTGCAA
>ERZ802830.2314-NODE-2314-length-17430-cov-9.34768_pt1 | contig 17430 bp, 13 predicted proteins | sample MGYA00345654_ERZ802830 | MGnify/ENA primary metagenome ERZ802830 (study PRJEB30503, sample SAMEA104212375) | marine metagenome | biome: Westerlies Biome; feature: [SRF] surface water layer (ENVO:00010504) within the epipelagic zone...; material: water...
TATGCTTTTATGACCATTGATGAGGCAAAAGCTTTTAAACCTTCACTTGTTTTTCCTGACGAGGCAACTAACATGCTTAGATGATTTTTAGTAATTTAAATAAATCTATAAAAATTATACTCCCAATTTTTCTGGGAGTTTTTTTGATGTATTACTCTTCTTTACAAGTCAGTTTTAAAGAGATATTAGTTTATTTTAAAAAAGCAGATTTAGTTTTTGTTTTATTAGGTGTTTTTTTAATGCTTCTTAGTCATTTGTCAAGAGCTTACAGGTGGGTGCTGGTTTTAAAAGAAATTGGTTATAATGTTAGTTTTTTTAATAGTACAATGGCTATTTTTTCTGGATACTTGGTAAATTATATTTTTCCAAGAGCTGGTGAGTTTGTTAGAGCAACATCAATCACAAACTATGAAAAAGTTCCATTTAATAAATCAATGGGTTCAATAATCTCTGAACGTATTGCTGATGTTTTAATGTTATTTATTGTAATTATAATAGCCTTATTCCTTGAATACAATAATCTTATTGATTTTTTATTGTCTAAATTTGATACAACTAAAGTCTTAACTTTATTTTCTATTTTTTCATTTGTGTTAATTGCGGGAATTCTCTCATATAAGAAATTAAAGAATTCATCAAATAAATTAGTTGTTTTCTTTAAAGGTTTTATCGATGGCGTTATGTCTGTGGTAACAATGAGAAATAAAAAAGTTTTTATTTTCCACACACTGGTCATATGGATTTTATATGTACTCATGTTCTATGTAACCATTTTCTCTTTTAATGAGCTAGAGCATTTGTCATTTGGAGCCGTATTGGTTGCTTTTATCATGGCATCATTCAGTATAGTGGCAACAAATGGCGGTATTGGTTCTTATCCTCTTGCAATTTTTGCAGCATTTTCTTTATATGGAATATCAAAAGAGCCCTCAATTGCTTTTGGCTGGATAGTTTGGGGTGCACAAACACTAATGATTGTTGTTTTGGGGGGTCTAAGTTTCATTATTCAACCTATAGTGAATAGAATAAAATAATTGCTAAATTGCGGATTCAACCAAATCTGTATCAATAATGAGATTTACTGCTCTTTTAATCGCTGTTTTTTGTATAAATTATTCTTTTTCTCAAGCCACATACAAAACACTTGATTCAAATATTTTAGGGAGAAATTGTAGTTTAAAAATATTATTACCAAGAGGTTATAAGGATAATATTGAAAAAACATATCCTTTGATTCTTGTTTTAGATGGAGATTATTTATTTGAGCCATTTTCTGGAGCCGTTGACTATCTTTCATATTGGGATGAAATTCCTGAAGCTATTGTTGTTGGAATTAGACATGGTAAAAACAGATCAGCAGATTTTATGATATCAGAACAAAATTCATTACCAATTGAAACTGGTGGGCGATTTTTTGAGTTTGTTTCAAATGAATTGGTTGGATTTTTAAATAAAAACTACAGGCTTTCAGGATTCAATATCATAGCTGGTCATGGTGACTCAGCAAATTTTATTAATTATTATTTGTTGAGGAACAAATCAGTTTTTAATGCTTATATTTCTATAAGTCCAAAGTTTGCACCTAATATGGTTGAATATCTTTCTGAAGTTATTGAAAAAACAGAGGAAGATTTTTACTATATTTTAGGAAAAGCTGAAGATGATCAGGTTTCTATATCTAAAAACACGGAAAAATTATTTATGGCTTTTAATAATAGATCTTACAACAAGTTTATAAAAATAACTCCAACAAACACTTCATATTATACTGCTGCTCCATTAGTAGCTCCTCAAGCTTTGAACTATATTTTTAGACAATATAAACCCATTTCAAAGGAAGAATATAAAACTGAAATACTCACACTTACAACATCACCAGTGCAATACCTTGAAGATAAATATGAAGGTATTTTAAATATTTATGGTGTCAAAAAAAGAGTCCTTTTAAATGATATTAAAGCTGTAGCAGCAGCGATCGGTAAAACTGACAAATTTGAGGATTATGAGGCACTGAGTAAAGTTGTGAAAAAAAACTATCCTGAAACTGTTTTGGGGACATATTATTTGGCTAAATATTATGAAGAAAAAGGAGAGCCCAAGAAAGCTATGAGAACTTATATGTCTGGATTTGACTTGAGCCCTTTTGGGGGTGTTGATTCTGATTTATTAATGGAAAAAGCTGAGGCTATTAAAATTGATTTTGGATACTAGAAATGAGTAAAGTAAAAACAGCTTTTTTTTGTCAAAATTGTGGAAGTCAGTTTTCTAAATGGCAAGGGCAATGTAATTCATGTAAGTCATGGAATACAATTGTAGAAGAGTTGATTACAACTTCAAATCCAAAAGGGGGGGAATTAGGAAATTCAAAAAAAAGAAAGAAATCTACACCAATTAAAATCAATCAAATTGATGGCTCTGCGGAGGTAAGAATGCGCACTGGAGACAAAGAATTAGATAATGTTTTAGGTGGTGGTATAGTTCCGGGATCACTAACATTGCTTGGTGGGGAACCAGGAATTGGAAAAAGCACACTCCTTCTACAAATTGCTTTAAGACTACCATACAAAACTTTATACGTTTCAGGTGAAGAAAGTTTAAAGCAAGTAAAAATGCGAGCAGAACGAATTCATCCTGGAAATAACCATTGCTTTATTTTATCAGAAACCAATTCACAATCGGTAATAAAACAAATTACAGATTTGAATCCTGATGTAGTGGTTGTAGATTCTATACAAACTTTACACAGTTCTTACATTGAAGCTTCTGCAGGAAGTGTATCTCAAATTAAAGCCTGTACTTCCGAGTTAATAGCTTTTGCCAAAAAAAGTAATATTCCAATAGTTTTGATTGGCCACATTACTAAAGACGGGCATTTGGCCGGGCCAAAAATTTTAGAACATATGGTCGATACTGTATTACAGTTTGAAGGTGATCGTAATCATATTTTTAGAATTTTAAGAGCTCATAAAAATCGCTTTGGCTCAACTCATGAATTAGGAATTTATGAAATGTTAGGTTCTGGACTAAGACCAGTTTCCAATCCCTCGGAAATTTTAATATCTAAAAAAGATGAAGTTTTGAGTGGAAATGTTATAGCGGCATCATTGGAAGGTATGCGTCCACTTATGATTGAAATTCAAGCACTTGTTAGTACAGCAGTATATGGAACGCCTCAAAGAAGTGCCACAGGCTTCAATTTAAAACGTTTACATATGTTATCAGCGGTTCTTGAAAAACGTGTGGGATTTAAATTGGGAGCCAAAGATGTTTTTTTAAATATAACTGGAGGTATTTCTGTAGATGATACTGCTATAGATTTAGCCGTTATTGCTGCCATATTGTCTTCAAATGAAGATCAACCAGTTTCTCAAGATTTTTGTTTTGCTGCCGAAATAGGATTATCTGGTGAAATTAGACCCGTTCAACGTATTGATCAGCGTATCACTGAGGCGGAGAAATTGGGTTTCAAAAGTATTTTTGTATCAAAATACAATAAGATTAATCTTAAAGGCGTAAATATTAAGATTAATGAGATTGCCACGGTTGAGGAATTAGTGGGTATTTTATTCTAAAATCTTCTATTTCAAGTAATTTTTTATTTAAAATCGTTAATTTCGCAAACTTATTAGATATTACGTAACTATGAGCTTGAAATTTCCTGATTATAAAGGGCTTAACTTGCCTAATGTAGCAGAATGTATTCTTAATTATTGGCAAGAGAAAGATATTTTTTCAAAAAGTATCTCATCTCGTGAAGGGGGAAAACCTTATGTGTTTTTTGAAGGGCCACCATCTGCAAACGGTTTACCAGGAGTTCATCATGTTTTAGCAAGAACGATTAAGGATATTTTTCCACGTTACAAAACAATGAAAGGATATCAAGTTAAGCGAAAAGCGGGTTGGGATACGCATGGGTTGCCAATTGAACTTGGTGTCGAAAAGGAGTTAGGAATTACCAAAGAAGATATAGGAACCAAAATTTCTATAGAAGACTATAATGCTGCATGTCGTAAAGCAGTTATGCGTTACACTGATATTTGGAATGATTTAACAGAGAAGATGGGATATTGGGTTAATATGGATGACCCTTATGTGACCTATGAGCCTAAGTATATGGAAAGTGTTTGGTGGTTACTTAAGCAAATCTATGATAAGTCATTATTATATAAAGGTTACACAATCCAGCCTTATTCCCCTAAAGCTGGAACAGGATTAAGTTCTCATGAGCTTAATCAACCAGGGACTTATCAAGATGTTACGGATACTACAATAGTAGCCCAATTTAAAACTGTTGCTGATTCGCTCCCAAACTTTTTGAGTCAAGATACTCCTGTATATTTTTTAGCTTGGACTACTACGCCTTGGACGCTTCCTAGCAATACGGCTTTAACAGTTGGGCCAAAAATTGATTATGTTTTAGTAAACTCATTCAACCAATATACCTTTGAGCCGATTTCAGTGGTTCTTGCCAAGTCACTTGTTACAAAACAGTTCTCAGGAAAATATTATGAAGTTGATCATAATGAAGAATTAGATTTTAGTTCTATTGATAAAAAAATACCTTATCAGATTGTTAAAAGCTTTAAAGGCAAAGATTTGGTTGGAATAAGATATGAGCAATTATTAGATTATGTTTTACCTCATGACCATCCAGAAAACGCGTTTAGAGTTATATCTGGCGATTTTGTAACTACCGAAGGTGGCACTGGTATAGTCCATACCGCTCCTACCTTTGGTGCTGATGATGCTTTAGTTGCTAAACAAGCAGAGCCAGAAGTGCCTCCAATGTTAGTCAAAGACGAAAACGGTAATCTAGTACCACTAGTAGATTTACAGGGAAAATTTAGATCGGAGGTAACCGAGTTTGCAGGACGTTTTGTAAAGAATGAATATTACGAAGAAGGTCAGGCTCCTGAAAAATCTGTTGATGTTGAGATTGCAATCAAACTGAAGACTGAAAACAAAGCGTTTAAAGTTGAAAAATATAAACACAGTTATCCTAATTGTTGGAGAACCGATAAGCCTATTCTTTATTATCCTTTGGACTCATGGTTTATAAAGGTTACAGATATTAAAGATAGAATGCATGACTTAAACAATACAATTAACTGGAAGCCTAAATCCACTGGAGAAGGCCGTTTTGGTAATTGGTTAGCCAATGCAAATGATTGGAATCTGTCGCGATCAAGATACTGGGGAATTCCTCTTCCAATATGGAGAACAGAAGACGGTAAAGAAGAAAAGTGTATTGGGTCTGTGAAGGAGTTAAAGGTTGAGATGAAAAAATCCATCGATTCAGGTTTAATGGCTACTGATATTTTTGCAGATTTTGAGGTAGAAAATATGTCAGATCATAACTATGCTAAAATAGATCTTCATAAAAATATCGTTGACCAAATTGTATTAGTCTCTGATTCAGGAAAGCCTATGCACAGAGAGTCTGATTTAATTGATGTTTGGTTTGACTCTGGGTCAATGCCTTACGCGCAGTGGCACTACCCTTTTGAAAATAAAGTGCTTATTGAAAAAGGGCAATCTTTTCCAGCCGATTTTATTGCTGAAGGAGTAGATCAAACGAGGGGTTGGTTTTACACGCTTCATGCAATAGGTACTATGGTATTTGATTCAGTGGCCTACAAAAATGTAGTTTCTAATGGGTTAGTTCTTGATAAGAATGGTCAAAAGATGTCAAAGCGTCTCGGAAATGCTGTAGATCCTTTTGAAACCCTATCAAATTATGGTGCTGATGCTACAAGATGGTATATGATTTCAAATGCCAATCCATGGGATAATCTAAAATTTGATTTAGAAGGTCTTGAAGAGGTTAAGCGAAAATTCTTTGGAACATTATATAACACGTATTCTTTTTTTACTTTATATGCAAACCTTGATGGGTTTTCCTATGAGGAAGATGATATTAAATGGGAGGAACGTCCTGAAATTGACCGTTGGATTTTATCCGAATTGAATACGTTAATCGAGAAAGTTGATACTTTTTATGAAGATTATGAGCCTACTAAAGCTGCTCGAGTAATCTCTGATTTTACTCAAGATTACTTAAGTAATTGGTATGTTAGATTATGTAGGAGAAGATTTTGGAAAGGTGAATATGAACAAGATAAAATTTCTGCATATCAAACGTTGTATACTTGTATGCTTAACATAGCAAAGTTGAGTGCTCCAATTGCACCATTTTTTATGGAACAGTTATACTTAGATTTAAATTCTGTGACTCAGAAAGAATCATTTGAAAGTGTTCACTTGTCTAATTTCCCACTGTGTAATAATTCTCAAGTTGATAAAAACCTTGAGAGGAAAATGGAGAATGCACAAGAGATAACTTCATTGGTTTTGTCGCTTAGGGCTAAAGAGAAAATAAAAGTAAGACAACCACTTCAGAAAATCATGATACCTGTTTCAAATGAAACACAAAGAAGTGAAATTCAAGCGGTATCTGATTTGATTAAATCAGAGGTAAACATTAAAGAAATTCAGGTCTTAGAGGATGCCTCTGACATATTGATTAAGCAAATTAAACCAAATTTTAAAGTCTTAGGACCTCGATTTGGTAGGCATATGAAAGCAGTTTCACAAGCTATTAATAACTTTGGATCAGCTGATATCAAAAAATTTGAACAAAATCAGGCTTTTGATATTGAAATTAATGGAGAAATTATTACATTACAACTGTCTGATGTTGAGATAACATCTAAAGATATTGAAGGTTGGTTAGTCGCGACATCTGGACCTCTTACAGTAGCTTTAGATATTACAATTACAGAAGACCTAAAAGAAGAAGGAACCGCAAGAGAGTTAGTTAACCGTATTCAAAATCTGAGAAAAGATTCTGGTCTTGAGTTAACAGATCGTATTGTTGTTAGTCTTCTTTCTAATAAACATATTGTTAATGCAGTAAACAGTAATATTGATTACATTAAAACTGAAACCTTGTCTGATGAGGTTTGTATTTTAAATGATTTGGATAAAGGAATAGATGTTGAGTTTGATGAAATTAATACAAAGCTGTTTATAGAAAAAATTTAAAACCATGGCTCCAGAAATTAATTTAAGATACTCAGATACTGATTTAGAAGAATTCAGAACCTTAATTCTTGAAAAAATAGAAAAAGCAGAACGTGATTTAGAACTCATCAAAAGTGCCTATATGAATGATCATAATAATGGTACAGATGATACATCTCCTACTTTTAAGGCATTTGAAGAAGGAAGTGCTGTTATGAGTAAGGAATCTAACTCTCAATTAGCTATTAGACAGGAAAAATTTATTAGAGACCTAAAAAACGCAATCATAAGGATTGAAAATAAAACTTATGGTATTTGCAGAGTTACGGGTAAATTAATTAATAAAGAGCGTCTTAAATTAGTGCCTCATGCTACCCTAAGTATTGAAGCCAAAAACATTCAAAAATAATTACTTTAATTATCCTATGTGACGCCTTGTTTTTCAAGGCGTTTTTTTATAATTAAAATGAATAAAAAAACAGTTGTCTCATTAAGTATCATATTTATTATACTGCTATTAGACCAGTGGTCTAAAATGTACGTAAAAACCACATTTGAGTTGTATGAAAAGCATGAAGTTTTTAAATGGTTTCAAATAGTATTCATTGAAAATGATGGTATGGCATGGGGAGCAACAATAAGTGATTTTATACCTAGGTTATCAGACCGATTAGCTAAATTATTCTTAACCCTATTTAGGATAGTTGCAATAACAGGAATAGGGTACTGGCTATACAAATCGCTAAAATCTAATAGAAATCATCCTTTCATTGCAATATCACTGGTGTTTGCTGGAGCGTTGGGTAATATTATTGATTCTATTTTTTATGGATTAATTTTTACGGACAGTAGAGGTGAACTTGCTGTTTTTTTTCCAGAAAAGGGTTACGATGAATTGTTTTACGGTAAAGTTGTTGATATGCTTCATTTTCCTTTGTGGGAAGGTGTAATTTATGACCAGGTTCCAATAATTGGGGGGAGGTATTTTTCTTTTTTTGATCCTGTTTTTAATATTGCTGATGTGGCTATAAGTGTTGGGATATTTTTATTATTAATTTTTAATAGAAAGTCATCTCAAAACGCATATACCTCAAAAGGTGTTACACAATAATCCAATTTAATATCACAAGAATTATGAGGTAAATTATCGGAGTCAGCTTTAAAAAAAGATAATCCTACTTTAATTGTTTTTGCATTACAGGCTTTAAAAAATCTGTCATAAAACCCTTTACCATAACCTATACGATTTCCTAGTTGGTCAAATGCCAGAAGAGGAACAAAAACAACTTGAATTTGATTTGTATCTAATGAAATACCATTTATAGGTTCAGGAATACCATACGGATTAATCTCAAATGTTGTATTGTCTGTTAGAAGAAAATTGTTCATTTCGAAAGTGTCAAAATCTGATTTTGAGACTGCGATATTTTTATCTTTACCTTGAAGTATATGGAGCAGGTATTCGGTGTTAACTTCTTTTTTTGATTTTATGGGCATGAAAATGTGATAAATATCAAAATTCCAAATATCTAATTTTAAACATTGATTAGCAATTGAAAGGCTTTTGCTTTCAATTTCATCATCACTCAATTCATTTCTTTTAGAGTTGTATTTTTTTCTGAATTTTGATTTATCCATTAAGCCTTAAGTTGGTTTTCAAAAATAAGAACTATAAGCGTATTTTAATTTTTAATATTAAAATAGTAATGCTAGATTTTATTCAGGCTTATAAATCATTATTTTTGATTAAATGAGTGTTACTAATTTAGAGTTACAAATAAAGGTTTTACCAAATGCACCGGGTGTTTATCAGTATTTTGATAAGGATGATAAAATCCTTTATGTTGGTAAGGCAAAAAATTTAAAAAAACGTGTGGCATCTTACTTTAATAAGGTGCATGATACAGCAAAAACGAATGTTTTAGTAAAAAAAATAGTAGCCATCAAACATATTGTTGTTGAAACTGAGACAGATGCACTATTGTTGGAGAACAACTTAATTAAATCTTACCAGCCTCGTTATAATATTCTTTTGAAAGATGATAAAACTTATCCTTGGATTTGTATTAAAAAGGAAAGTTTTCCAAGAGTATTCTCAACAAGAAAACTAATTAAAGATGGTTCTCTATATTATGGCCCTTATCCTAATACCAAAACAGTTTATGCTTTACTTGATCTTATTAGAGATTTATTTGACTTGAGGTCTTGCTCCTATGATCTTTCAAAAGAAAATGTAGATACTGGTAAATATAAAGTCTGTTTAGAGTATCATATTAAAAATTGTAAGGGTGCTTGTGAAGGTTATGAGTCTGAAGAAGAATATATGGCTAAGATAGATGCCGTAAAGGCAATTTTAAAAGGTAATTTTAAAACCTCTTTGGCACATCTTCAAAAAAGAATGGAGATTTATGCTTCACGTTTGGAGTTTGAAATGGCTCAACAGCTGAAATTAAAAATTGAAGCGTTACAAAATTATCAGTCTAAATCAACTATTGTGAGTCCAAAGATATCCAATGTAGATGTATTTAGTATTGTTAGTGATGAGTCATATGCGTATGTGAATTTTTTACAATTATCACTGGGGTCAATAGTTCGGTCTCACACGATGGAAGTTAAAAAGAAGATGGATGAGAAAGATGAAGATATATTACCTTTAATAATTACAGAAATTAGACAACGTTTTGTTTCAAATTCAACTGAAATTTTAGTACCTTTTAGTATAGATATAGGAGAAAACTTGAAAGTCGTTGTTCCCAAATTGGGAGATAAAAAAAAGGTACTTGATTTATCTTTAAGAAATGCTAAGTATTTTAGAATTGATAAGTTAAAGCAAGCTAAGATTGTTGATCCAGATAGACACACTAATCGTTTGATGGCAACTATGAAAAGTGACCTAAGACTTATTCATGAACCTAGACATATTGAGTGTTTTGATAACTCTAACATTCAGGGGTCTCATCCCGTAGCGGCTTGTGTAGTGTTTAAAGATGGAAAGCCAAGTAAAAAGGATTATAGACATTTTAATATCAAAACAGTTGAAGGTCCTGATGATTTCGCGTCGATGGAAGAAGTTGTTTTTAGGCGCTATAAACGATTGTTAGCTGAGGGTAAATCATTACCTCAACTAATAGTCATTGATGGGGGTAAAGGACAATTGTCATCAGCTTTAAAAAGTATAGATGTCCTAGGGTTAAGAGGTAAAATAGCTATTGTTGGAATTGCAAAACGGCTCGAAGAGTTGTATTATCCTGGAGATTCTGTGCCACTTTATCTAAATAAGAAGAGTGAAACACTCAAAGTAATTCAGTATTTGAGAAATGAAGCGCATCGTTTTGGCATTGAACATCATCGTAACAAACGGAGTAAATCAGCTACTGAATCTGATTTAAACAACATAGAGGGGGTTGGAGAACAGACATTAGTTAAGTTAATTAAAGAGTTTAAGTCTGTAACTAGAATTAAGAAACTGAGTCTGGATGAGCTGGCAAATGTCGTAGGTAAGTCTAAGGCGAATAAAATATGGTCGTATTATCATTCTAAATGAATCTATATAAAATAATTCTTTACGGATTTTTTTTGTTAGCCATTGCAAAACTCAATGCTCAAACTCAAGAGCCTGAACAAAAGATTGGTTTGGTTTTAAGTGGAGGAGGGGCAAAAGGCCTTGCACATATAGGTGTTTTAAAAGTTATAGATAGCCTTGGTATTAAAGTTGATTATATTGGAGGTACAAGCATGGGGGCTATAATTGGAGGGCTTTATGCGTCGGGGTATAATGGGAAACAATTAGATTCAATTTTCAGAACCCTTGATTTTGAAGATCTTATCAATGATTTTACACCAAGAGGAATTAAACCTTATTACACTAAAATTAATGACGATAAATATGTGGCAGAGTTGCCTTTTGATGATTTTAAATTCAAACTTCCAAAATCCATTTCAAAAGGACAGAATGTATTTAATCTTTTAACCCATTTAACACATCATGTTTCTTCAATCCAAGATTTTGATTCACTTCCAATTCCATTTCTGTGTATAGGAACAGATATTGAAACTGGAGAACCTTATGTATTTGAAAATGGAAGCTTGGCGAGGGCAATTACAGCAAGTGCATCATTACCTTCTATATTTAAACCTATTGAAATTAATGGAAAGTTTTATACAGATGGAGGAGTAGTAAACAATTACCCAATTAATGAAATAAAAAATAAAGGAGTTGATATTATAATTGGTGTTAATGTTCAGTATGATTTAGCTAAAAAAGATGAATTAGACTCTTTAGGTGATCTCATGTTGCAGATTAATAATTACCGATCCAATGTAGAGATGCGTTCAAAGAAATCACTTGCAGATATTTATATTAAGCCCGAAATAAAGGAGTTTTCTGTGCTTTCCTTTGATGATGGACTGTCTATCATTAAATCCGGGGAATTAGCTGCTAAGACTGCCTCGGGATTAAATGATTTGAATCAAAATAATACCTCGAGTGAGCTTATAAAAACAAAGGTTAGTGATTCTATATTTATCAATAAAGTTATTGTTAAAGGAAATCAAAAATACAGCCTAAATTATGTCCTTGGAAAATTAAAATTTAAAGAAAATACAACCGTTAGTTTCAAAGACTTAGATAAAGGAATTGATGTGTTAATGTCAACTAATAATTTTGATTATTTTGATTATGATCTTGTTAAAAATGATGAACAAAAAGGATATAATTTAGTTGGTAATTTACTTGAAAGTCAATCATCGTCTTCCATGAAGTTTAGCGTTCATCATGATGATTTATACAAGAGTGCCTTACTAATTAATTATACCAAAAAGCGATTATTGTTTGGTAATGACGTCACATTTTTTGATTTCATTATTGGAGACAATCTTCGCTATAATTTTGAGTATTATTTGGATCGTGGATTTAGTTGGAGTTTTGGATTGCACTCTTCATATAATGCGTTTCATAAGTCTTTTAAAACAGGAGTAGGGGAATATTTAACTAATGACTCAACTCGTTTTAGCTCACTTAATAAAATTAATGCTGGATTTCAGGATTTAACAAATCAATTTTACATTCAAACTATTTTTAAAAGAGTTTTTTTATTGGCAATAGGTTTAGAACATAAGTATTACAGAATTGATACAGAAACTATTTTAGATATAAATGGGAAGCCATATGTTTTTGAGAACTCCCATTATTTAAGTGGATGGGGACAACTTGAGATTGATACCTATGATGATAAATACTTTCCAAAAAAAGGATTAATGTTAAAGGGCGATTTTCATTGGTATTTATCATCATCTGGGTTTAACGAGTCATTTAAACCTTTCTCAATTGCAAAAGCCAAATTGGGTTATGCTTTTAATTTCCTTGATCATTTTTCATTAAATTTAAAAACAGAAGGTGGATTTAAAATTGGTAGTAAATCAACAAAATCATTAGATTTTGCTATCGGTGGGTTTGGAAATGATTTTATGAATAATATTTCTGGCTTTTATGGATATGATTTTTTGTCTTTAGTAGGTGACAGTTATGTGAAAGCTGAGTTAGATTTTGACTATGAGATTTTTTCAAAGAGTCATTTATTATTTAATACGAATTTTTCAAATATCGGGGCTGGTATTTTTGAAAAAGGACAATGGTTTAGTCTTCCTGATTACACTGGTTTTGCTGCGGGTTATGGATTAGAAACATTCTTTGGTCCAATGCAAATTAAATACTCATGGTCTCCCGATCATTCAGATAATTTCTGGTTTTTTAGTCTAGGATTTTGGTTTTAATGTAATAATACGGATATTTAAACATGAAATTGTTTTGGGAAAACTTGTTAATTTATCTTCACTTCTTAATAAAGAGAGATCCTGAGTAGATTTATTAATCTACAGTCGTTTATTTCATATTAAAAACTAAAAATTTAAGAATGCCTTTTTATCATAAATTGGGAGAAATCCCTCGTAAAAGACATATTCAATTTAAAAAACCAGACGGTTCTTTATATTATGAACAACTTTTCGGAACCATAGGTTTTGATGGAATGTCTACAAATAGTTATCATGTTTACAGGCCTACGCAGGTAAAATTTATTGGAGAAGCTGTAAACATAGCTCCAAAAGTAGTCAAGAAAAATAATATACAGTCTTACCTTTTGAAAGGTTTTGAAGTACCCTCAGAAAAGGACTTTCTAAAGAGTCGAAAAATAGTACTTACTAACTCCGACTGTAATATTATTTTGGCATCTCCTAAACATTCAATGCATGAATATTTTTATAAAAATACAGATGCTGATGAGTTAATTTTTATTCATAAAGGTTCTGGAAAATTAAAGACGCATCTTGGTAATCTTAATTTTAAATATGGGGATTATTTATTGATTCCAAGAGGTGTTATTTATCAAATAGAGTTTGATTCTGAAGATAATAAACTGTTTATAGTTGAGTCATATTGGCCAATATATACACCAAAACGTTATAGAAATTGGTTTGGACAGTTACTGGAGCACGCGCCATTTTGCGAGCGTGACATTAGAAGACCTAACGAATTAGAAACACATGACATTAAAGGAGATTTTTTAATTCAAATTAAAAAGCAAAATGAATTAATACCTATGACCTATGCTTCTCATCCATTTGATGTAGTTGGTTACGATGGTTATAATTATCCATATGCTTTTTCAATTCATGATTTTGAACCCATAACAGGTAGAATTCATCAACCACCACCGGTACACCAAACCTTTGAAACAGATGCTTTTGTTGTTTGTAGTTTTGTGCCTAGGCTATATGATTATCATCCAAAAAGTATACCCGCACCGTATAATCATAGTAATATAGATAGTGATGAGGTTTTGTATTATGTAGACGGTGATTTTATGAGTAGAAATCATGTTGAGGCAGGTCACATATCACTTCACCCAGCTGGTATACCTCACGGGCCTCACCCTGGTGCTGCAGAACGGAGTATTGGTAAAAAAGAAACTCATGAGCTAGCAGTTATGGTCGATACATTTAAACCTTTAATGGTTACCGAGGAAGCCATGCGTATTGCCGACGAAGATTATTATAAATCATGGATATAATATTAATTTAACAGAAAATTAAAAATGACTAAGCAAATCGATAATATAAATTATGGTTTAGAAAAAATATTTTCAGAAGCCAAAGATTTTCTTCCACTTTTGGGAACTGATTATGTAGAGTTTTATGTTGGGAATGCTAAACAAGCAGCTTATTATTATAAAACAGCATTTGGATTTCAATCTTTAGCTTATTCCGGACTTGAAACTGGTAATAAAGAACGTGTAAGTTATGTGCTGGTTCAAGATAAAATAAGATTGGTTTTAACGACGCCTCTTAATAGTAAATCACCTGTAAATGATCATATTGTAAAACATGGAGATGGTGTTAAAGTTGTAGCGCTTTGGGTAGAAGATGCTAGAAAAGCATTTGAAGAAACTACTAAACGTGGCGCTAAAATGTTTATGGAACCTAAGATTGAAAAAGATGACAACGGCGAAGTTGTAAGAGCAGGTATTTACACTTATGGTGAAACCGTTCATATGTTTGTGGAACGGAAAAACTATAAAGGTGTTTTCTTGCCTGGTTTTGAAGCCTATAAAACCGATTATAATCCTACTCCAGTAGGTTTAAAATATATTGACCACATGGTTGGAAATGTAGGATGGGGAGAGATGAATACTTGGGTGAAATGGTACGAAGATGTCATGGGGTTTGTAAACTTTTTATCTTTTGATGATAAACAAATTCATACAGAGTATTCTGCTCTAATGAGTAAGGTAATGAGTAATGGCAATGGACGTATTAAATTTCCCATAAATGAACCTGCTAATGCACCTAAGCGTTCTCAAATCGAGGAGTATCTTGATTTTTATGAAGGACCAGGTGTACAACATATTGCTGTAGCAACTAATGATATTGTTCATACAATTTCCGAATTAAAATCTAGAGGGGTTGAGTTTTTGCCTCCTCCACCTCAGGCCTATTATGATGATATTCCCAACCGTTTAGGAGAACACATGGCAATAATGAAAGAAGATATAGCTGAACTTCAGAAATTATCAATTTTAGTTGATGCTGATGAAGAAGGGTATTTATTACAGATTTTTACGAAACCTTTGGAAGACCGCCCCACACTTTTTTTTGAGATTATTCAAAGAATGGGAGCTAAAGGTTTTGGTGCAGGAAACTTTAAAGCCTTATTTGAGTCCATTGAACGGGAACAAGAACGCCGAGGAACTCTATAAAAAAAAACAAACTCCATTTTTAATGGAGTTTTTTATTTTTGGTATGTTAATTGATTGCTCTTAAATAATTATAAAACTACATTTGCAAGCAACTATTGTATGAAAAAATATCTTCTATTAACTTTTTTTATTGTTGTGAATGGTATAAAGCTTTATTCGCAAACAGATCTTCCTTTTGGTGCTGGCGAATGGCTTAAATTTAAAATGAGCTATAGTGGGTTTTTAAAAGCCGGAAACGCAACATTATCTGTAGAGGAAACTATATATGATAATAAACCTGTTTATCATGTGACAGGTAAGGGTTGGACAACAGGTGCTTTAAAATGGTTTTTTAAAGTAGAAGATCTCTATGAAAGTTATTTTGATAAAGCCACAGGAGCTCCGTATTATTTTGTCAGAAAAATAGACGAAGGAGGACATACTAAAAACTTAAGAATTAAGTTTAATCATGAACTAGGTCAAGCTTACATCAATGATCTTAAGCGTAAAAAAGATACAGTTGTATCTGTAGATGAGCAAGTTCAAGACATGGTATCAGCCTATTATTTTTTAAGATCAAATTATAATAAAGATATGATTGAAGAAGGAGATGTGGTTTCCTTAAATATGTTTTTTGATGAAGAAAATTATAAGTTTAAGCTTAAATTTTTAGGAAAGGAAACCATAAATACTACTTTTGGAAAAATTAAAACCCTAAAGTTCAGGCCCTATGTAATGGCTGGCAGGGTTTTTAAAGAAGAAGAAAGCCTTACGCTTTGGGTTAGTGAAGATGATAATAAGATACCTCTTAGGATTAAAGCAGATCTAGCCGTTGGTTCATTAAGAGCCGACTTAGAGGCTTTTAAAGGGTTAAAACATAGTTTTAAAGTGCAATTTTAAAATGATTAATACAGAAGATAAATTTCAATCTTTAATCAAAAATCTTGAGGATAAATTTGATGACATAGGTCAAAACACAGAAGACCACCTTCATGGCTTATTACATAGCAAGCCAATTAACTATTGGGATTACATACATACAGACGCCTTATTAAGTCTTCAGCTTCAGCGAACAACTTTACCAGATGAAATGGTATTTATTGTATATCATCAAATAAATGAATTGATTTTTAAGATGATCTTGTGGGAAATTGAACAAGTTTCTGAAAAGGAAAATATAAGTGCGGATTTTTTTGAAGAAAAGATTATGCGAATTAGCAGGTATTTTGATATGCTAACCACTTCTTTTAATATTATGAGAGAAGGTATGTCTGTTGAACAGTATATGAAATTCAGATACACGTTAACTCCTGCAAGTGGTTTTCAAAGTGCGCAATACCGTCTAATCGAATTTGCTTCAACAGAATTGATTAATCTTATCGATCATCGATTTAGAGGGTCTATAGATAGAGACACACCTTATGAACATGCTTTTGAACATTTGTATTGGCAAGCTGCTGGAAAAGATTATAATACCGGAAAAAAGTCAACATTGTTAGTCAATTTTGAAACCCGATATAAAGATGAGTTTATAAGGTTCATGAAAAACTACAACACAAAAAATTTATGGACTAAATTTAAATCGTTACCCAAAGAACATCAAAAAAATGAGGCACTTTTAAAAGCTATGAGGCATTATGATTATACGGTTAATGTCACATGGGTCATGGCGCATTATAACGCTGCATCGCACTATATAGAAAGCGGAATAGGAGATGGTAAAGCCACTGGTGGTAGTAATTGGAAAAAGTACATGCATCCGAAATATCAAAAGCGAATTTTTTTCCCCGATTTATGGTCAAAACAAGAAATTGAAAATTGGGGGTGCAATATTTAATCAATGAATTTGAGAGGTTTAGTAAAGAGTTTGCTTTTAGTTTGTGCTTTAATTTTAGTCTCATGTGAAGGAGATAAAAAAGAAAGTGTTGAGGCGACTAAAATTGAGGTGGTTAAAAAACCGCATATAGAGTTTGGTTACAATTTCGATGATTATAAAGTATTTCAAGATACCATTAGAAATGGGGACAGTTTTGGGCAAATCCTAGAGCGTAACAAACTGGGTTATGCTAAAGTTTTAGAAATAGCAAAAGAGTCAAAAGGGGTTTATGATATAAGACGTGTACAAGTTGGAAAGCCTTATACCATACTATGTTCTAACGATCCTATTGGTTTATCC
>ERZ802830.2315-NODE-2315-length-17428-cov-6.09843_pt1 | contig 17428 bp, 9 predicted proteins | sample MGYA00345654_ERZ802830 | MGnify/ENA primary metagenome ERZ802830 (study PRJEB30503, sample SAMEA104212375) | marine metagenome | biome: Westerlies Biome; feature: [SRF] surface water layer (ENVO:00010504) within the epipelagic zone...; material: water...
CCGATCACAACGAAGGGAACTGCAATCATAACAAAGAAAGGTTGAACCACTGATTTAAAGGGAATTGCGAGCAAGGCATAAAGGGTGAAAAACAATCCAACGGCACCGATCAGCGTACGCTTTTTAGCCTCCTCAGCTTCGGCCACGTATCCGATGAACAGAAAGGACAGATCTTCACCTTCACTGCAGAGTTCTTTGATCCGAGGTTTTAATTCCTTCGCGATGCGTACCACATTAACCGTTTCGTCGACGGGTTGGGCTCCGATTCGGATGATTTCCGCACCGTCATTGCGTTCGACGAAGGAGGGGTCCTTTTGGAACTGAATATCTGCCACTGTGAACAAAGGCACGTCTGCACCTCGTGGGGTTCGGATGGTTAATTGATCCAGTGTATGCAAGGATTCACGTGCCAGCTTGGGAAGACGAACCATCACACGAATGTCATCAATACCGCGTTGAACACGTTGAGCTTCTTCCCCGTAAAACGCTTGGCGGATCTGACGAGCGAGCATGACCTGGGTGAGACCCAGTTCACCGGCTCTGGGTTTGAGGGTGACTTCCAATTCATTCTGACCTCGATTCACACGAGCCCAGGCGGTGGTGATTCCATCGTATCCCTCCAGCAGTTCCTTGATCCGTTCGGCGACATCCGCTTTTTCCTCCGACATCGGGCCTCGCAATTCGAGGTTTAAATATTCGTCATCATATTCGCGTCTGCTTTTCATGGTTTGTTCCGAGAATACTCGAAAGGTCTCCGCTTCAGGAATGGGACCCACCACTTCGGTCCACCGATTGGCAATTTCACTGTTGCGTGGACCGGGCTCGCTGCGTTCCTCCGGTGCCATGACTTCCAGAGATATGTAACAGCGCGATTTATTAAAAGAACCACCCGAACCATAAGCACCCGTGACGCGCGTTACATTTTTGATTAACGATTTGTTGTTGCCAGGATCAATGAATTCACCTTTGACCTGGTCCAGTGCGGCCGACAGGCGTTCCATGTACTTGGCAGTGATTTCAATGGGTGTGTCATCGGGCAAATCCAGAATAGCGGTGATGCGTTGTCGATCCACGGATGGGAAGGAGGTGAAACTCATTCGACCTCCCATGCAATATCCGGTCATTAATAATCCCATGGCAGCAAAAGAGGCCAGCACCGACACACGATGTCGCACCGCCCATTTCAGCGTGGGTTGATAGACACTTTCCACAAACCGCTCCAGTCCATCGGCAATACGACTTTGAAATCTTGAAAAGGCATTCGTGCTAGGCTTGATACGCAGGTGCTTGAGATGGGCTGGTAGAATCAACTTGGATTCTAACAGCGAGAATAGAAGCACGGGGGCGACGACCGGCGGAATTTGTCTGGCGAAATCACCCCAGGTGCCTTCGAAATAGAGCAGAGGAATGAACGCAACGATGGTCGTCAAAATCCCAAATGTGACAGGAACGGTGACTTCCTCGGTTCCCTTGACCGAGGCTTCCAGGGGAGATAAACCGGACTGCATTTTTTGAAAGACGTTTTCACCGGTGACGATTGCGTCATCGACGACCACACCGACCACAATGATATAGCCAAACAGACTCATCACGTTGGCGGTGACTCCGAACCAGGGCATTAATAAAACTCCACCTGCGAAGGATACTGGAATGCCAAGGATGATCCAGAAAGCCAGTGCAGGTCTTAGAAACACACCCAGTGTCAAGACGACCAGCAGGCTTCCTTGCAGAAGCGAAGAAACGAGTGTATTGAGTCTGCCCCGAATGGCGTAGGATTCATCATCCCAGACAAACATATCGATGCCCTCAGGAAATCGGGTTAACGCGGTGTCGACGTAATCGCGTACCTTGTTAGAAATATCGATGGCGCTTTCATTCCCCGTACGCATGACTTCAATAAACAGTGCTGGTTTGCCATTGAATTCGACACGCTTCTCACCTTCTTCGAAACCGTCAATGACTTTGGCAACATCCCCCAGCATGACCTCCGCACCATTGATGGATCGCACCGGAATCTGTGAGAAATCGGCACCCGTGTAGGCTTGACCTCGCGTGCGCATGGTCAACGTACCACTGGCACTATCGATGGCACCCGCCGGGAGATCGATGGAAAAGCGGCGGACGGCATCTGCGAGGTCCTGGAACGTTAGGTCATAGGCGAGTAGTTTTTCGGGCTCCGCTTCGATGGCGATTTCAAATCGGCGGCCGCCCTCAATATTGGCGCGACTGATACCGGGTAATTCCAAAAGATCTTCCTGAACGCGACGGGCCACCTTGCTGAGTTCGGTGGGAGTCAGATTGCCCGTCACCGCAACACTCAATACTTCGTAATAATTTCCAGACTCTGGAATGAACACCCGTGGACGCTCCGTTTCTGAGGGAAAGGTTGTGATGGCATCCACGCGGGCTTTCACATCATCCATCAACACGCGGACATCCACACCTTGTTTGGCTTGGAGGTAAAAGCGTGCTCTGCCTCTGGATCCGTCGGCGTGTAGATGTTCGATGCCTTGCACCCCTTCCAGAGATTCTTCGACTGGGATGAGAATAGCTCTTTCCACATCCTTGGCGGTGGCACCCCGGTAAGGCATGTCAATCATGACCGTTTCCCAGCTCAGTGCAGGGGTGACTTCAAGCGGGATGCGGTAGAAGGCTGTGTAAAATCCGGCCAGCAAAATGCCAATCATGAGAAAATTGGCAGCAATACCGTTGTTGGTGAACCATCGAATCATATCGTGAGCTTACTCATGATTTTCCGTCCGAGTTGGAGGAGTTTTTCTGGGTATCGGTTCCAGCTTTCTCGTTTTCATTGGGTTCGGCAACCGACATTGTGGTGTCATTCATATCCGGGATGATCTCCACCTTCGTGCCATCTGGGGCATATACCAAATGCGTTGTTGCCAGCCATGCTCCGTTCTCAATCGAAGCATCCTGTACCACAATGTGTTCTTCATCTGACCAAAGTTTTTCAATGGTCTTTCGAAAAAGAGTGAGGTCTACGGCATTCACCAGGTTAATCTGATCTAGTTCGTGGACTGCCACACGCGGTAGAGCGTACACGTCTTTGAGAACACGTCCCTGAATGACGGCGGTGACGGGTTGTCCAATGCGTAATGGAGTGTCTCCGGACAAACGTGCAAAAGGATCATCCACACGCGCGATGGCAAAGAGTTCGAGTGAATCCTCGTTCAAAGCACCTTCGGTTCGGATGATGCGGGCCTGCCATGTTTTTCCGGAATACATGTCCAAAGCATCGTGAAGGACAACCGAAACGGGAGGATCTTCGAGTAAGCTGGGAAGATCGACAAAAGGCAGTTCCCTGCTGGATATGGGTAATCTTACTTCCGCATAATCGACGGCAAAGATTGATCCCAGGGGTATGCCAGCACCAACTAGTTGGCCCAAACCAACCAGACGTTGTCGTACCCTTCCATCAAACGGTGCCAGAATATGGGTGCGTTCCAGGTCACGCTTTGCTCGAGCGACCTGGGCGTCCGCGGACTGAACATCTGCTTCAGCTTGCTTCAAATTGGCAGCACTCAAGTCGGCCTCGGTCTGTGGAATCAGGTTTTCTTTGACGACTTCTTCATTGCGCGCGTGATTCGCCTTGGCGAGTTCCAGGCTCGCTTTGGCTCCCAGCAGCCGGGCTTCGGCGCTCTGCAAGGCAGTTTCATAATCGGCAGCATCCAATCGAATGAGCACATCGCCCTGGGAGAAGAATGCTCCATCCTCGAAGGAGGGGGAGAGCTCGATGATCAATCCAGATACCTGTGGTTGAATGGTTATTTCAATGTGCGGCTGAACGTTCCCATGTGTTTTCAAGGAAACCGGGTAGTCTCTTAATTCCAGTTCAACAATGCGGGTTCTCAGAACCTGTTTCTTGGGAGGAGGTGGTTTCTCCTTGTCCATTTTTTGGGCTAGAAGGAAGAAGCCACCCATGGCCAGGATCAAGATGACGACTGGAATGGACGCGCGTAGCAATAGTCCTGCCGGTCCCACCTGGGAAGCTGGTTTATCCTGTTTTTCCTGCTGCGATGATGACATAGTGCGAGTAATAAGTTTGAAACGTCGCTCGTGGTAGAATCCTGACCATTGATATGGAAAGAGCATTTAGCACTACTAAAAAGATGTCAATGGTTTGAAACCTCTCCTGTTTCAGGAAAATGCCAGTCTACAACGCCGTGTTCGGAAATTAGATCACTTTGAAAACAAGCTGCTTGCCGATATTAATAATTGGGTTTCCCTTCCATACTTTTGTCTCGATAGACTTTGCAGGATGGAGGCATTTCCAATATTCTTGTCGTGATCATTTAGTTGCTTAATCCCTGATGCACTCGCCTGATCCCGCGGTTTAAGGGCTACTTGGAGAATTCACCCTCCAAGTCAACACGACATTGTCAGTGCACCCTCGGACACTGCGGATAAAGAAACCATTGACCTGAAAGGCAGCGCCACTCATTTTTCTTAAGCACCGCCCAACAGCTGACAATAATGTCCATCAATAGAAGAGATTTCACCAAAGTTAGTGGTATGACAGGCTTGGCACTGGCATTCCCCGCCAGCCTTTGCAAACTATTAGCAGCTCATCCCGGCAACCAGCTGCCCTACAAAATTTCACTGGCACAGTGGTCGCTACATAGAGCCTTTCGAAACAAGGACAAGGATTCGAGGGACTTTGCTAAGATAGCCAAGGATAGCTTCAACATCGAAGCTATCGAATACAGCAGCCAGTTCCTGGCGGATCATGTGAGCGACAAGGCTTATATGAACGACCTCAACAAACGCGCCGATGATCATGGAGTAAAACAGCTTCTCATCATGTGCGACAACGAGGGCATGATCGGTGATCCCTCCGCCAGGAAAAGGACACAGGCCCTGCTCGTCAATGTTCGCAAAGTCCTTTCCTGAATTGAGGATTTACTGAGCCGGGTTTGCTATACTGGCGAAAAATGTGGCGGTTCCGTTCTCAACTGTAAAATTGCTGATCAGCCTGAGTGTATAAGTTGGTTTCTAATTCATATCACCACTCAGCTTCCCGCAGTAAAATCATGAGCAAACGGGAGGTAAAAATATCCCGGAATGAATACCTACTATCAACCAATCCTGTTTATATTACGTGACGTCAGCACCTTCCTTTTCGTAGTAATCTGGATCGGACAACGGAAATCATGATCAAATACCAAAGTGAAATCATTGGGCAACTCATCTCACATTAGCAGGTGATGATGGAATTACCTCCCGCTTTGTGCATCTGGTAACATTTGCCTCCACTGATGAGGATGTGTTGAAGGGTTTTCTATCACAGCCTAATTCGTATCGGCAACACCGGGTGTTTGAGAATGCGCATGCTGCGGGAAGTCGAAGGTCAACACGAGCGGTTCGGTTCCCGTGTTCTCAATTTCGACACCACCGTTGGCAAGTGCGGCCTGAGTAATGAACCCAATCTCAGGATAGATTTCACCGAGCTTCATATCCTGATGATATCGCACTTCGAGCTTTCCGACACGACCGCATCCGCCATTCGTGTGGAACAGCGCGGGACTCTCCGGGCAGAAATTGGTCTTGCCACCGGGCTCGACAATGAGACGCAGGATTGAGCACTTCTGGTCCCCAAGGAAATCACCGTAGACAATCCACTTTGCGTCCACTCCGTCGCCTGTGAATGCTTCAGCTCTGATTGCCGGACGCGCATTTTTCCGCACGAAATCTGGATCCTGGTTCGCTTCGAAGTCGAACGTATCAATCAGAAACTCCCAGTCTTGGTGTTGGTCCTTCGGATAGTCCTCTTCCCGGCATGCGTAAAACGCATCGGCTGCTCCGATACGGCCATCAAGCGTCAGATCCTCGGCAAGGAAATGCTCGTCCATCGTCACGTGCAGCTCGTGTGTGCAGAGGTCCGTCGGCGAGTGCAGCACCCCATTCGGCATTACGAAGCCATTATCAATGTGCATCATCGTGTGCGGCGACAAATGCCGGACGCCATTATACTCGCCCTGTCCGAAACTTTTCATGCAGGCCAGGAACTGATCCTTCGTCACAAACGGGTAAAGCCCCATTGCCGTGGTGTGATAATGCGAAGGACTGACACCAGGGTTGTCGTATGAATTGATGTCGTATACCTCCCACTTCGCCCAGTGTAGGTGATGCGGAATCGGATTCAGATTGTCAAATTTCTTCGAAACAATCGGCCAGGTCGGATCGCCGAACATGGATTTCGAAAAGGCCGTCATCTTCTCACCTATGACAGCTTCCGGTTTGGCGAGGATCAAATCCTGCAGCGAGATGAACTGGCCGTTCGGTGTGAGGACGTGCGATTCCCCCTCGCGAAATGGTGCCTTGTTCGTACGGGTATCGATGACTCCGGTCACGATGGGAACGGTGCAGCACATCCAGAGCTCATCCAGCCCAGTTCCGTTCATGTAATCTGGATAGTATGACTGCGCATCCAGCCGAATGCGTTTCCCTGGCGTACAAAATGTCCGGCCGGCGTACCGATGTAGAAGTTGCAACACTCCTCCGTGTTTGTTGAGGCAATCATCGAGAATCGAATCCGATCCTGAGCCGGATCCGTCGATCACATCTTGTTGAGGATACTCGTGCAGTTTATCAGGGAGAGTTGAAGTCGAAGCAGCCATGGTCAATGAATTCAAATGAGTTGGAATATTTACAATTTTTTTAATCTATTAAAATACAACGAGGGGGCCAGGGGCCCGCCATCTCGAGGTGAGGTCAAAATATAAGGATTAAGCAAGGCAGTGGCAAGGGTACTTCTGCCATCAATAGTGAAAAATGGTCCTCCCCCCAAAGCACCCAAATCTGGTTGAAAAGGTCGTAGATTGAGCCCACAAAACCAGATTCACAATGTGCTCCGCTCATTTCCACTGATGGATCGAAATCCTGGGGACAGGCTATTCGCAAGTGGTTGGCCTATGCTCATGTGGACAAGGGATCAAGACTAGAAGAAATGACCGAGTTAAAAAAAACCGACCGTAGAATGGTTATCAGAAACAAATGAGACTTCTAAAAAACACTCCCGAATCCCCAATCAATCACTCCTTCATTGAGCAGCTCCATCTGGCAATCAGCTTATTTTCAAACCAGATGAACAATCTGCTTCGCGATCATTGACGAGTTTCAGGAAAGAGAACTGGATATTCTGGGGTAACATTACAATGGCCTCAGGCCTCCACGAGCTTGGGTAAACGAGCCAGAGATGCTGGCTCCCGCCATCCGAACCGGCCTTGCGAGAAGGAAGTTTTCATCCCATGAGGTTATCACTTTTCTTTTCTCTATCTTCTGACCTGGAAAATGACACATGCAGATGAATGCACAATGGATGAACGGGGCAAAGGCTCAATCCGCTTGGGCACTATTACTAAGGATATCAATGATCTTCTTGTAACCGAAAACCAAACGAAACCCGGGCTGGAGAATATCAGCACCCCGAATCTCATAAATTTCATCATGTTGAATTGCTGGAAGGTTCCTCCATTCAGGTCGTGCTGCCACCTCATCGGGGAGAAATGGTTTCCCGCACCAAGAGCCCAAAATAATTTGCGGGCATGCAGCCAAAACATCTTCGGGTTTCACCACACGGTCAAGTGCTTTTCCGCAGGAGCGCAAGTCAGCGAAAATATCCTCACCACCGGCCCGCTCGATTAATTCCCCTACCCATGCGATACCTGCAACCAGAGGATCATTCCATTCTTCGAAATACACACGTAGGCGCTGCCCCTGAACCCCAACGGGAAAAAGTTTGGTTCGGAATTCTTCGAGAAGGGGCTCAGCAGCACTCTCGCACCCCACACTGCGTGCAATCAGTATCAGTGCTTCCTCGATTTCCTTTAGCGTACGCTGGTTGGTGGTAAGAACGGTGCAACCTTGCCGAATAAGTTCTGCCGCAATATCGGCCTGAACATCTGAAAAACCGATTACAAGGTCGGGATCGAGTGCCAACAATTGATCCATTCCTACAGAACTAAATCCGCTGATACGCGGCTTGGAGGCCGCTTCCGGAGGCATTTCAAACCATGCTGTCACTCCGACAACTCGATGCCATGCACCCAACCGCCAGAGCCAGTCGGCAACTTCGGCAGACAGACAGACTATGCGTTGCGGGACGGAAGTCATCATAGCCTGGCCCGCGACTTACATCCCTTTGTATCTGGAGCATTCATGCCGCTGTCCATACCGCTGCAAAGATGAAGCCAATTGCATGCTTCAGCAAAAAAGGTCCATCCATTTGCTGAATGAAAATCACCAGACAAGCATGTGCTTAATTGAGCGTCTCTCACGTGTCCGGTTAAAGGGATAACAATCATATAAGTGGTCGATAAGCTTTGAATTTTCTTTTGAATCAAGACACAAGGATACTTATCCCAAACAGTTTTTAAAACACAATACAAAGTCCTCCATTTGCTGCACCCCTTCGATCAAAAGTCCCCATTTATTTGCAAAAATGGAGCGCCTGAGCAAATGCACATATTTCACTCGATTCTCGCAGACCAATTCATAAGGTAGCTGGCCAGGCTGCCAAAATCCTGATAGTTTCTCCGCAAAATTATCATGAAAGATTCTACTTTATCTCGACGCTCTTTTCTCAAGCGGGCTTCATGGGCTTCAGGCGCAGCAACTTTCCCCTTCGTTTCCACTCGAAACGTACTTGGGGCCAACGAGCGACTCAATATAGCCGGCATTGGCTCGGGCGGAAAAGGTAAGGCGGATCTCACGTTCTGTGAATCCCAGAATATTGTTGCGCTGGTGGATATTGATCACCAACGCGCTACCGAAATGTTTGAGAAATTCCCACAAGCCAAACGCTACAAGGACTACCGGGTGATGTTTGACGAAATGACGGATAAGATTGACGCCGTAACCATTTCGACCCCCGATCACATGCATTTCCATCCCGCCATAAGAGCGGTTCATTCCAATAAACATGTCTTTTGCCAGAAACCGCTGACTCACACCGTTTGGGAAGCTCGAACATTGACGCAGGCGGCACACAAAGCGGGGGTGGCTACCCAGATGGGCAATCAGGGTATTTCATCACCAAAAATGAGAAGGGATGCGGAAGTCTTGAAAGCAGGCGCTCTTGGTGAAATCAAGGAAATGCATTGCTGGACGAACCGGCCCGGGCGTTATTGGAAACAAGGCCTTGAACGCCCAAAGGGAAACCACCCCGTTCCGAATCACATCGACTGGGATCTGTGGATAGGCTGCACGCCATGGCGCCCGTACAATCCCGCCTACCACCCTTTCAACTGGCGCGCTTATTGGGATTTCGGCACGGGAGCAATTGGTGACATGGGATGCCATTTATTAAATCTGGCTAGCTTGACAATGGATATCAGGGACCCATCAAAAATCGTTGCCAGCGGAGTCGGCCAAACACATGAGACAGGCCCCACTGAGTCGCATATCGTGTGGGATTTCCCCGACCGTCCCGGTCAGTCAGCCTTTAAATTCCATTGGTATGACGGTGGACGAAAACCTTCTCAGGATTTATTCCCGCAGGCTGCATTCGACACGAACGGAATATTGATGATTGGTACGGACGACACCATGCTGACGCATTACAGCGGAGGTGGAGAGTTGATGAGTGGTCGTCGCTACAGGGACATCAATGCTCCCCGCATCTTGGGGGAATGCGAGGACTGGCATCAGTGCCACTACGATGACTGGTTCAACGCTTGCAAGGGAGGTAAGACGGCTCTCTCAAGTTTCGATAAAGCAGGACCCATCACGGAAGTCGTTCTCCTGGGGCAAGTCGCCATGCGAGCAGGAACCGAAATTGAGTGGGATGCCAGCAACATGAAGGTAACCAACAACAAGAAAGCCAATAAATACATTTCCACCGAATATCGTAAGGGCTGGGAGATCTGAACCTCATGCGCAAAAAAATCTTGGTGGCAACTCCATGGGTTCGCGACATCCCTTCGCTATTCAAGAATTCGTACCAGATTAAATTTCGCGTCATGAAATGTTGCCTCTAACCGCCTTTCATCTCCGAATTTCGGCATGAATATCGATCGGAGAAAGCCATTGTATTTAAAAGGACGCCATAGTAAGCATTCATGATTGAAATGCGCTGCAAGACCTATGGTGACATTGCTCAATCCAGCGATAAAGAAAGTTGGAATCGCCGTATGAGCCCCATTTGGAATCAGCGGGTAACAAGTTGATAATTTCATGAAAAAACGCTCAAACACCGGCATCAAACCATGGAGGTATGATACCATTCAAAAAATCTCAGCCTTCCTTGCAGTCGTGTTCTGCTTCACTATCTTGTTGCAGCTCCAACTCGTATGCGCTGAGGATGCGAAGGAGTCTAAGTTCGAATCATCCAAAAAGGTGAGTGAGGATGGGAATGTATTGGAAGGACATTCGTTTCACGGCGAGGCTTTCAACGAAGGACCAAGACAGAAAGCTTACCTGATGGGAGGCACAGCCAACGTGACTTTTAATGTCTCCACGGATGACGCACTTGCCCAGCAATTCTTCAATCAAGGCATCGGTCAGCTGCACGGTTTCTGGTATTTCGAGGCAGAAAGATCTTTCCGACAAGTCGCCATGCTGGATCCAGAATGTGCGATGGCTTACTGGGGGATGGCGATGGCAAATTTCGAGAACGAAAAACGGGCGATCGGTTTCATCAAAGAGGCTGTAAAACGAAAAAAAAGTATTAGCAAACGTGAACAACTCTGGATAGCCGGTCTGGACGAGTATTTAAAATCAAAGAAAAAAGACGCCAAGACTGCAAAGCAAGAATATATCCGCAACTTGGAAGAAATTATTCATGAGCATCCAGATGACATAGAGGCAAAAGCGTTCTTGGTCGTGCGGTTATATCAATTCAAGGGCGATCTTCCCATTGCCAGTCACCAGGCGGTCGACGCTATTCTGGATCAGGTATTTGCCCTGAACCCAATGCACCCTGCGCATCATTACCGGATTCACCTATGGGACCGTGAAAAACCCGAGCGCGCACTGGAGTCCGCTGCGCGAGGCGGGCAGTCAGGCCCCAGCATCGCTCATCTGTGGCACATGCCCGGGCATATCTATTCCCGGTTGAAGAGATATAGTGACGCCGTCTGGCAACAGGAAGCATCCTCACGAGCCGATCACGCTCACATGATGCGCGATCGCGTGATGCCCGACCAGATCCACAACTATGCCCACAATCAGGAATGGATGACGCGCAATCTGATCAACATCGGCCGATCACGTGACGCACTGGCAATCGCCGCCAATCTGATCGAACATCCACGACACCCAAAATACAATACTGCCTCAAGGCGGGGCCGCAGCGCCTCGTATGGACGGACCCGAATGTTCCAAGTGCTCCAGCGTTTCGAAATGTGGGACGAGCTGATCCATCTCAGCGGGACCATGTATCTGGAACCGACGAACCTGAAACCGGAACAGGACAAACGCATCCGCGCTTTGGGTGTCGCTTACTTCGAAAAAGGCGACTCGCCCCAGCTTCTGACCCAGCTTGTGGAGTTGCAGGGACGATTGGTCCAAGCGCAAAATGAACAAACCGAGGCCCAAAATGAAGCCGAAAAAAAAGCCAAGGAAGCTAAGAAACCGGCGGCCGAGATCGATAAGGCCAAAGCTGCCGCTGGAAAAAATTTCAACAGCCGGATCAAATCACTCAACAACGCGGTCGCTGAACTGAATGCCTGCGCGGGGTTATTGGTGGGAACGGCCGGAACGTCCAAGACTCTGCTCGATCAAGTCAGCGGCGTTGCAAAGGACCGGCTGGCGAGACTTTACCTGCGCGCGGGAGATCACGAGAAAGCAGAGCGTCTGGCTAGAGAAGCGGTCGAGTCGGCCAAGAATGAGGTCATCCCATTGGCCAACCAGATCGACGTTCTCTTCCGCATCGGCAAGGAAAAAGAAGCGAGCGAAGCATTCGCTAAATTGCGCGAAATTTCCGGAAACATCGACGACTTGACGCATCCCCCGTTTCAGAGACTTTCGGATATAGCCTCCTCTATTGATTTCCCATCCGATTGGCGAATCGAAAGGCAGCTTTCCCATGACGTCGGTATACGTCCATCTCTGGACAACATTGGTCCCCTTCGCTGCACACCGACATCAGCGCCGGATTGGAGCTTACCAAATGCCAGCGGTGAATCGATAGGACTGAAGCAATTCCATGGCCGACCCGTCGTGGTGATTTTTTACCTTGGCCAAAGTTGCCTGCATTGCGTCGAGCAGCTCACCAATTTCGCCCCCAGAACAAAAGACTTCATCGACGCTGGAATTTCACTGGTCGCCATCAGCACCGACGAAGTCAAGAAACTGAAGAGATCCGTTGACAGTTTTCAGCTGGAAGATCTGGCCGAGATCCCGGTGGTAAAGGACTTGAAGAATTTCCTCGAAAACACACAAGTTCAAGGCGAATTCCCATTCCCGCTTGTTTCTGACGCCGATCTACGAATCTTCAAGACCTACCGGGCCTTCGACGATTTTGAGAACCAACCCTTGCATGGCACATTTTTGATCGATGGTGACGGCTTGGTTCGTTGGCAGGACATCAGTTACGAACCTTTCAACAATCCCGATTTTCTTTTGAAGGAAGCAAAGCGCTTGCTCCAACTTCCAGTCAAATCGGCAGACAGACTTGCCAGCAGCCATGGTGGTGGGGCGGAACTAGGCAGAAAGGATTTTAGTCAGGAAAAGCTGGCGAGCACGCTGGGCAACAAGCTGCAAAGGAGCGGTTCACTTGATGTTCCATCCAGCCAGACAGATAGGAAATAGATCAGGATTGCCGAAGGACTTCTACCTGGGTCTTTTCCTCTGTCCGAGGTGCTTCGGTGCTCCTGGCATGCAACGTGAGAAAAGTGTCCAAATCCAGCACAGCCCTCTATTCGGTTTATGAAGGCAGGATATTGTTCAAAGGAAAACAAATCTATTACCCAACGCCCAAGCAATGAATCAAAGTTCGAACCGGGGATACGCACTCCAGCGAAGCTGGCAAGAAGAAGACTTTCATTCCGCAAGTTCTTCACCTTCCTTTTCACTATATTTTGGATGGATCAACTTGAGCTAAAACCAAAACATGAATTGACTTTGCGGATCAAATTGACCTGGATTCACCTCCGATGACGGAGGCACCCTTGTTAATGCCAACCTATCATGGAATGGAAAGCGATCGCTTCGATCCAAGGGGTCCACAGATCAAGTGCGATCGGTTTTCAGGAACAAAAGGTCAGTGGTTCTAGTCTCGTCGCAGGCTTCCTTTCCTGTCATTCTATACCGCCAAAGAGTCGATATTACTTATGAGATCTTATTTTCAATTCCTACTTTTACTCCTGATAACAGGCGTCCCATTTCTGACGACAGTTGCAACCAGTCAAACAGGTAATGGCGTCCTATCCTCCGACTCCATTCCAAATCCTACACCTCTCTCTCAGTTTGCCCTCCCTGAATTACAGGGCATGAGCGTCAACCTTGAGGAGTGGTGCGTGGACGTTGATGCCTACATTTGTTTGAAAAAAGGAGTACTCGAGCTGATCGCCTGTACGAAAGCCTCCAAAGAGCATGAGTCGATTGTTGCCGTTGAAAGCACAGCTAAACACATTCACACGGCACTTCTCCTTCTGGGCGCCGAGGCGGGCTCCCCGGCACGGCGAAAACCAGTCGACGATGAGAAAAATGCTTGGATGGATGTGCCTCCATCCGGAGCCCCTGTCGATGTGTTTCTTGTGTTCGATAATGAGGAGTCTGCCAAACCGGTCGAGAAACCAATCAACGAGTTTATAACGCAGGAGGATGGAGAAATATTTTCGACGAATACATTCCTGTTCGCTGGTTCGATTTTACATTCCAGTGACAATAACGGCCCTAATCATTATATGGCTGACAAAAGTGGAAACGTGATATCAATTTCAACCTTCGGCGATGAAGTGCTTTGCCTGCCCGGCCTCCACAGCCAGGTGAACACGGAACTGTATTGGAACGTCGCAGGTGACAAACTGCCCGATGTCGGAACTCCTGTCATTCTGCGACTTCGTCCTCATACTGATTCCAAGTATCAAACCAAGCTAGCGAACGATCATGCTTCGGCTACTTCAAAACGACCCACCAAAGAAACTATCCGCAAAGTTTCAACCAAGGTCTTTATCCTCGCAGGGCAATCCAACATGGAGGGTCAGGGCGTTGTCTCGATGAACCATCCTGAGTTTTACAACGGTGGCAAGGGTAATCTTGAATGGTCCATGAAGCATTCCAGCAGCGCCGAAAAAATGCGGCATCTCAAAGACGACAAAAAAAACTGGACCTCCCGAGAGGACGTCCAGATATCCTTCAAATCCCAGGAAAAGCAACGTAAGGGAAACCTGACCATCGGCTACACAGGATATGGCGGCAATAGTCACATCGGTCCGGAGCTTCAGTTCGGTCATGTTGTTGGAGACTATTTCGATGAACCGGTTTTGCTGATCAAAACGGCATGGGGCGGCAAAAGTCTGCATGCTGATTTCCGCCCACCGAGTTCGGGAGGACGTGTCGGTCCGTATTACACAAAAATGATTAAAGAAATCCATGCGGCACTGGAAGAACTCAAACATGTCGATTACGAGCTTGCAGGCTTTGTCTGGATGCAGGGTTGGAATGACATGGTGGCAAGCGACGCCATCACTCATTATGCAGATCATCTGGTCAACCTTGCCTTGGATCTTCGCTCCGAGTTGGGTAAGTCGCAACTCCCGTTTATTGTGGGAGAACTCGGCAACGGCGGCCCTGTCCAGAGGGACGGGAATATGACTGATTTCCGACAAGCCCAACGTAGCGGAACGGCACGCATAGAAAATGCCATTTTTGTGGAAACAAGCGCCTTTGCGCGCCCCAAGGAAGAGTCGCCCAATACCACACACGGTCACCACTGGTTCGGTAACGCCGAAAGCTATTTCCTAATCGGGGACGCACTGGCTAGGGCTGCAATAGAACTCTTTGAGAATTAGTGCCCTGAACCTCCTGCTGCAACCCAATGGATTCCTTCGATTAATATCCTGTGGGCGATACCCGCTGTGGCACGATGTGGTCCCCCGAGCACCGGCGCCTACTGGCGCGAACAGGCATGGTATTACGACCTCACCCGAGGATGGGACGGAAGCTTCCGGTATCAGGGATCTCCCGTCGGAGAAGAAGAGCATGATAAATACACACACTGGGATAATACCGGAACCTACCTCCTGACTTATGCCTTACCCATGAAAAGCCTTTACATCACCAGCAAGAAACCATCTGTGTTACCGACCTTGACGGCATCCGAATCCGAGAAGGTGATTAATGCAGGGAGGGATTACTTTTCGAGACGCAGCGAACTTTCAGGCAGGGAAATGGATCGCTACTGTTATGAGCACCGGAGCAAGAAGGAATTGCTCGCAGGTCTTTCCAGCTGGTCGCCTTCGGTCCGCAAGCGTTCGGCCTGGGAGCTGGGAAGGCGAGATGGTGACGTCATGCCAATGCTCCTGAATCTATTGAAATCCTCCAATCTTTATTCCCGATATGGAGCCGTTGAAGCACTTGGGAGCCTTAGCTCAAAAATAAATGAAGCTGCGCGGGTGTCGGTCCTATTGAACGCGCTGCAGGCAGATGACCTCTGGCTGCGCATCCTTGCGGCCGAAGCCCTCCCTGGAATCGGTGACCCCGCAAAGATTGCCGTTCCGGACATGCTCAAACGTCCTGCGATGAGAAATCCTGAAAAGGACCCAAGGGGGATGGAACACCGCTATCTTGCCTTTGCTCTTTTCAACCGGTGCGGTGGACTGGTCGGACGATCACTCAAAGGGGTCAATCGAGAATTACTCATGCAGGCCGTTCGTGTCGGTTTACAAAATCAGGATGGTCGCGCACGAGGGAGTTTTGCATCGGTTTACCAGGCAATTGCCGAAAAGGCACCCAGCGGCATCAAGTTCGCAAGCGAAATACGCATGAGCGGGCTTGAACTCTTTGCAAAGCACAAAATCAACGAGGGGATTGGACTATTGGTAGATTACGCCATCAATCAAAAAGCGCATGCCAGCGAAAAACGCATCGTCAAAGTAATGGAAACTCTCAAATCCTATGGCACACACGGAAGACGTATTCTGCCCCAATTACGCCGCCATTCATTTTGATCAACGAGAAAAGAACTACCCACACCACCTGAGCCAAGGAAAGGCAAAGCTTGTCAGGGAAACCATCAAGACAATTGAGACCTCGACGTATAATCCTGCATTGATCTCTTTGAACCGGTAACTGGATACGACAATGATTACAAAGGTAAGAGTCATTGCGTCAACCACCGCGCGAGGAGTCGGCTTGAGTCTGTTTGGATTCCAATTGTTTTGATCCATCATCAGCATGAACCCAGGCATAACAGTATCAATCCCAAACTCTGGAGCCATTTTCTTTTTGCTCAATCCAAGTCACGAAGGGCGCAAGGCATTCAGGGGTAGTTCGGGCTGTCCATGTTACCCCACTGGAGATGACTTCAACAAACAAGTATGCCCCCAGACCATCAGGACTCGAAGCTTGGTTTTACCTGGAACAATGGGATGCACACGTTGGGTTGGATATGTAATATGGATGATCTGGTCACTGAACCTTCGGCAATTCAACCATTGAAATGAACAATAATGACGTCAAGTCCTCTTGCTTGAGACATCGTTATTATTGTTTATTCCAGAGCCTTACCTTATGATGGTCAGATGCAATATCTAAAATCCATTTGGTTGTCTGCCTGCTGTATTGCAGTTATCATTTCCACTGTCACCGCGTCCGATACTGTCCTCACGCAATATGGCAGGGTGCAGGGAACAGAGTCGCGCGATGAATCGGTGGAAGTTTTCAAGGGAATCCCTTACGCAGCGCCTCCGGTAGGAGATCTGCGCTGGCATCCCCCACAGCCACCCGCTAAATGGTCTTCTATCCGTGTTTGTGATCAATTTGCTCCTCAATCATTGCAGCGTGGCAAGCGAAAAAATGCTAATCAAAGCGAGGATTGCTTGCATTTAAACGTGTGGACGCCACGTAAGCGTCACGTTGAGAAATACCCGGTCATGGTTTGGATACATGGAGGAGGCTTCACACAGGGGTCTGGGCATAAGGCTGGCTACAACGGGACACAACTTGCCCAAAGGGGTGTCGTCGTGGTCACGATCAATTACCGACTGGGAGCCCTCGGATTCATGACGCATCCGGAATTATCAGCGGAGTCACCACACGGTTCATCAGGTAATTATGCGATTCTGGACCAGATCGAGGCATTGAAGTGGGTAAGGGGCAATATTTCAAAATTTGGCGGGAACCCTGACAATGTCACCATTTTCGGTGAATCGGCGGGTGGGACCAGTGTTTATCTACTGACAGCAACACCACTTTCCAAAGGACTGTTTCATCGCGCGATCCTGCAAAGCCCCTGGCTCGACCCGAG
>ERZ802830.2316-NODE-2316-length-17425-cov-12.7009_pt1 | contig 17425 bp, 16 predicted proteins | sample MGYA00345654_ERZ802830 | MGnify/ENA primary metagenome ERZ802830 (study PRJEB30503, sample SAMEA104212375) | marine metagenome | biome: Westerlies Biome; feature: [SRF] surface water layer (ENVO:00010504) within the epipelagic zone...; material: water...
AGATACTAATAGGGTCAAATAATAAAGGAAAAATAAGGGAAATAAGAGATTTGCTACCCAAAAAAATAAGAATTTATACTACCCAACACTTTAAATTGAAAAGCCCAAAAGAAACAGGCAAAACATTTCTAAAGAATTCATTTATTAAGGCCAAATATTTTTCAAAAAAAACAGGCAAAATTTGTATTGCAGATGACTCTGGTCTTGAAATAGATATTTTAAATAAAGCTCCCGGAATTTATTCAGCCAGGTGGGCAGGAGAAAAAAATAACTTTAGTTTAGCAATACAAAAAGTCTATAGAAAATTAGATTTAATAAATAATGACTGGCGAAAAAAAAAAATTAAAGCAAGATTTATCTGTGCAATTACAATTTATGGTCCAAAATTTAAAACTGTGCAATCAATTGGTAAGATAGAGGGTAAAATTTCGAATAAAAAAAAAGGAAAAAATGGTTTTGGTTATGATCCGATTTTTATTCCTAATGGTAAAAAAATTACTTTTAGTCAGATGAAACAAACTACAAAATTTAAAATTGATCATCGATCTAAAGCATTTAAAAAAATTAAAAAATTTTTTTAAAATTTCCATCTACAACTTCATAAAATGATAAAATATGATTTATTTTATTATTTTTAATTTCAAATATTCCTGTTATGCCTTTAAATTTATTATCTTTCTTAAACAACTTATCACTAAATTCAAAATCATTTTGTAATAATAAGTAGTATAATAGACCAACTAAATCATACCCAAGTATTGCTATTTGGCTAGGATGCTCATTGTAGATATCTTTATAGTCATTTTTAAAATTATAATAGTTATCTATATCAATTGAGGGGAACCCAATTGGTTGTGAGGTCTTTTCTCTAAATAAAGTTTCATCGAACCATTGATTTAAAGATATAAAAGAAACTTTTTTTGGAGAAACATCTGTGTAAAGCAAAGATGTGGTAACACTTTTTAAACTCTCACTGAAATCAGCTATTATAATTGAGTCAAATCCAATTTTACCCAATGTATCTTTCTTATTTAATAACTCTAATTTTTTTTCTTTGTTATTTTCATTTGAGTTTTCAACTCTTTTAATTTCATCCTTAAGATTATTTTTACGAATTTTATATTTAGTAACCTTTTCTATTTGTTTAGTTAATTTTGTTGGCTCTGCATCGTAATAAAATGTTTTTTTAGTTTTCAGTTTTGACTTTATTATTGCTTCCTCAATTTCTTCCTTAAAGTTTTTTTTAGGAATTAGTACTAAAGTTTTATTATAATCATTAGCTTTAAGATATTTTTTGATAGCTATTAATTGTGATTTAGCATTAATTCCAGAGCTGATTACATTTTCAGGATTACCAATGGTTTTGTTTGTTAGCGATAAAAATATTGCATCTTGAAATTTACTAAGACCATTTAAATTTTCATTAAATACTGGACCAATAAAAATCCTTACTCCTTTAGAGTAAAGCTCTGAAGCTGCTTCAAATGTTTTGCCCTGATCAGATTCGGTATCTCTAGGAATAATTAATAATTTTTCCTTATCAATTTTATTAACACCCATTCTTACTGATTGGATTATAGATTTACCTATATTTGATGACTCTCCAGATAATGGCACCAATAAACCAATTTTGATGTTTTCTTCAGAGTAAACTGAACTAATGCTTAGAATAAAAACAAATGTTATTTTTATAAAATTTTTATTAAATTCTTTCATTTTGATATCTTTATTATATTTATAATACTTGATGATTTCATTCACTGATTTTAACCAAAATAAGTTAGAAAATGGTTTATATGTTGTTTCTACACCCATTGGTAACCTTTTAGATATTTCTTTAAGAGCTATAGAGGTTTTAAATAAATCAGACTGTATATTATGCGAAGACACAAGAGTATCAAAAAAACTATTAGAAAAATATAAGATTAGAAATAAACTAATATCAAATCATAAATTTAACGAAAAAAAAAATCTCAATACTATTATTGATCTACTTAAGTCAGGTAAAATAGTATCTTTAATAACAGATGCTGGAACCCCCTGTATATCTGATCCAGGATCAATTTTAGTTAATGAAGTAATAAACGAAAAAATAAAAATTTTTAGTATCCCAGGTGCTTGTTCTGCGACAGCCGCATTTTCTGTAAGTGGTTTTGAAGGTAAGTATTTTTTTTATGGTTTTTTTCCTGAAAAGAAAAAAGAAATTGAAAGTGAATTGAAACTATTATCAAAGTTGAATGTCTCTATTATTTTTTTTATTTCTTCAAAAAAGTTTCAAAAAAAAAAATTATTTATTAAGAAATATTTTAATAATAGAGACTTGGTTATTTGTAGAGAGATAACCAAATTATACGAAGAACATATAAGAATTGAGGTAAGTAATATTGATAATTTAGAAATTAATTTTAAAGGCGAGATTACTTTGGTTATTTCACCAATTACCACAAAAAATATAAATTTTTTGGATGATGATGATAAAAAAAAAATTAAAAAATTAATAAAAAAATCAAGTATAAAGGATATTATAAACACTATTAGTAAAAATAAAAAAATTTCTAAAAAAGAAATTTATGATTTTTGCTTAAAATTAAAAAATGAAACTTAAATTTATATTATCAATAATTTTATTTTTTTTAATTTCAAATTGTGTTGGTACATCTTCCCAAGGAATCTTTGGTACAGGAGTTAGCGTAGCCTTAGATCCAAGATCAATTGGAACACAGATTGATGACAATATAATGCAAAAAAGTTTATCATCGAGGCTTCTTTTAAAAGATAAAAAATATATTTTATCAATAAATTTAAAAGTATTAGATGGTAGAATTTTTATTACTGGAAAAGTTGATGATCCTGAGGAAAAATTAATAATTACTAAAATGGCGTGGGAAACTAAAGGTGTTAGGTCGGTAAAAAATAACATAATAATAAAAGAGGAGTTTAATTTCAAACAATCAGCAAAAGATATTTTAATTACAAGTCAATTGAGAGCAGCAATGATAATTAATAAAAAAATTAAATCGACTAACTATAATATTGATACTTATAAGAAAAAAATTTACATTTATGGTATTGCTCAAGATAAAGATGAATTGAAACAAGTTTTGGAAGAGGCAGAGGCAATTCTAGACGTTAAAAGAGTTATAGGGAGTATACTATTAATTGAAGATTTAAGAATCCAAAAAAATTAATTTAATAAAAAAAATAAAATTTTACTTATAAAAGACATAAATATAAAAAAACTTAAAAAAAAAACCCAGTACATAATAGTTACTGCTCTGTTTCTTTTTCTTCTCAACAATACAAAATTTTCATCATCTAAGTTTGATATATCTCTTTTTCCTTTGACTGGATAATCATAACTCCATCTCCAAACTGTATCACCAAATCTTTCATCCATATTATTAAAATATCTAATCCATGATGTAGTCCATAAAAAAATAAAATATAAAATAAGCAACAGTAAAAACTCTGTTAACATTTCACTAATTTATTTTTCCATAATTAATTACACCAGCAGAATAAGCTGCTACTGACGCGAGGTTTAAAATATCAGATGTTGATGATCTGAGAGGTGCAACTTCTATCGCTCTACCCAATCCTATTAATAAGGGGCCAATACCTTTTACATCACCTAGAGTTTTCATAATTTTATAAGAGATAGCAGCACTATGTTGACCAGGCATTACAAGCACATTCGCATTTCCAACAATCTCAGACATTGGATAAAGATCTTTATATTCTGAACTAAGTGCTACATCAGGCTGCATGTCACCATCAAACTTAAAATCAACATCCATCTTTTTAAGTATATCAACAGCATCTCTAATATGTTTGGTTCTACTCGTAATTGGTTGACCAAAAGTTGAGTGTGATAAAAAAGCTACCTTTGGATCAAATCCAAATAACCTTACTACTCTAGCTGCAGATTTTGCAATTTCAGCCATTTGTTCAGAAGTTGGGTATTCATGAACAGTAGTATCAGCAATAAATACAGTTTTTCCTTTACTAACAACCATATTTAAACCAAACATTATTTCGCCTGGTCTCGAATCAATTACCTTTGTGATTTTTTTTAGTGATGAGGAGTATCTTCTAGTATTTCCAGTTACCATCGCATCTGCATCTCCACACTCAACCATACAAGATGCCCAAATAACTCTATCATTTCTTGCCATTTTATCACAGTCTCTTTCAAGCAATCCTTCTTTTCGATGAAGTTTATTAAAAAGAAATTTTATATATTTTTCTCTTAATAACTTATTTTTTTTTGCATTAACAATTTCAATATTAAAATTTTCGCCATAACCAATTTCTTTTAGCTTTTTTTTAACTATCTCTTCTTTAGCAACAATTAAAGGTATACCAAGTCCAGCATTCTTAAATGCAATTGCAGCTTTTAACGTATCTTCATCTTCACCGTCTGCAAAAACAACTTTTTTTTGGTTTTTTTTAATTTGATTATTAATTCCTTGCATAATAGTAACTGACGGATCAAGTCTTTGTTTTAATTGTTCAGAGTAAATATTAAAATTTTCTATTTTTTTTCGGGCCACCCCAGTTTTCATTGCCGCTTTTGCTACTGCCAGTGGTATTACACTTATTAATCTTGGATCAAAAGTAGATGGTATTATATATTCTCTCCCAAAAGTAGGTCTTTCACCACCCATAGCAGCAACCACTTCGTCTGGAACTCGTTCTCTTGCCAGAGATGCAATTGCTCTAACTGCTGCAACTTTCATTTCTTCATTAATAGTTTTTGCTCTAACATCTAATGCGCCTCTAAAAATATAAGGAAATCCAATTAAATTATTTACTTGATTTGGGTAGTCAGATCGACCCGTAGCAACAATTGCGTCTTTCCTTACTTCTTCTATTTCTTCAGGTGTAATTTCTGGATCTGGATTTGCACATGCAAATATTATTGGATTTTTAGACATCAACTTAACCATATCTTTTTTTAAAGCTCCAGCAGAAGAAAGTCCTAAAAAAACATCAGCATTTTTAATTGCATCTTTTAGAGTTCTATCTTTAGTATCTATCGCATAAATAGATTTCCATTCATTTAAATTTCCACGTTTTTTATGAATAACTCCCTTTCTATCCAACATAGTAATATTTTTTTTGTTTACCCCTGATTTAATAAAAAGATTTGTACATGCCATTGCGGAGGCACCAGCCCCATTTACAACAACTTTAATTTTTTTAATATCTTTTTTAGCTATATCTATTGCATTCATTAGTGCTGCACATGTAATAATCGCAGTACCATGTTGATCATCATGAAAAACTGGAATATCTAAAATTTCCTTAAGTTTTTTTTCTATAATAAAACAATCTGGAGCAGCTATATCTTCAAGATTGATACCACCAAAGCTTTTAGAAAAATTTTTAATAGAATTTATTATTTCATTAGGGTCATTTGAGTCAATTTCAAGATCAATTGAATCTATATCAGCAAATCTTTTGAATAAAACTGCTTTTCCCTCCATCACAGGTTTTGAGGCAATTGCTCCCAAGTTTCCAAGACCTAAAATTGCAGACCCATTACTTATTACCGCAACAAGATTCCCTTTTGTTGTGTAGTCGTAAGCTAAGTCAGGATTTTTATATATAGCCTTTACTGGTGCTGCAACACCTGGAGAATAGGCAAGTGCCAAGTCTCTTTTTGTTGTCATTGGTTTTGATGAAACAATCTCAATTTTTCCAGATTTATTATTATTATGAAACTCTAAAGCTTCTTTATCTGAATAATGTTCAATTTTATTTTTTTTCATTTAATGTAATTAGTTATACAAATAGAGCTAAATTAAGACTAATATGATTTATGAACCTAATTAAGTCAACCGGTACATTCGGTTTCTTTACTCTACTTAGTAGAATTTTAGGATATTTAAGAGATTTATTAATTGCAATATACTTAGGATCGGGCCCTCTAGCAGATGCATTTTTTGTTGCATTTAGAATACCAAATACTTTTAGAAGATTATTTTCAGAGGGTACCTTTAATGCTGCATTTGTTCCTAGTTATTCAGCTGAAATAACAAAAGGTAAGAATCAATCAAAAAAATTTGCTAATGAGGTTTTTAACTTATTGATAATTGGTTTATTTTTTTTAATTATAATAATAGAAATTTTTATGCCATGGTTTATACTTTTAATAGCACCTGGCTTTAAAGAAAATTCTGATAAATTAGAACTTACGATATACTTAACAAGAATCACATTTCCTTTTTTATTTTTTATCAGCCTAGCATCATTTTTTGCTGCAGTGCTAAACTCTCATAATAAATTTGCTTTAGCGGCCGCAGCTCCAATAGTCTTAAATATAGTTCTGATCTTGACTTTGCTATTAACAAAATATTTAGGTGACAATTTAGTAGAATATCTTGCTTATGCTGTAACAATTTCAGGTTTTATTCAATTTGCAATATTAATGAAGTTTGTTAAAAATTTTATTCCAATAAGTTTTGCTTTTAAATTAAGAGTAGAAAAAAAAGTTAAATTTTTTTTTAGTAAATTATTACCAAGTATATTTTCATCAGGGGTAACCCAAATTAATATTTTGGTAGGAACTATTATTGCATCGTTTCAAGCCAGCGCAGTTTCATATTTGTACTATGCTGATAGAATTTATCAAATTAACTTAGCGATTGCCGGTATAGCCATAGGAACAGTATTGCTGCCGAACTTAAGTAAATACGTAAAGGAAAATAAAAAAAAAAAAATAGATTTGATTCAAAATAAATCTTTAGAACTTAGCTTATTTCTAAGCTTACCAGCAACTTTTGCATTGTTAATTGCATCAGAAGAGATTACATCTTCACTTTTTGGTTATGGATCCTTTGATATACAGAGTGTTAAAAATTCTGCAAATGCCCTTTTTTACTTTGCCTTAGGCCTTCCAGCGTTTGCCTTTATAAAAGTATTTTCAAGTTTTATTTTTGCAAGACAAAATACCAAGGTTCCATTTTATTTTTCAGTCATTTCAGTAATCATTAATATTATAATAAGTTTATATTTTTTTAATAAAATTGGATTTATAATAATACCTATTGCTACGTCTGTATCATCTTGGATCAACTCAATATTATTACTTATTTATTTAACAAATAAAAATTTTTTTACATTTAGAATAGAAATTATTTTTTCATTTTTAAAAATTATTTTTACATCAATAATTGCATCATTATTTTTTTATTACTTATTAAATCTATCTCAAAAATACCTAATGTATGATAGTAGCTTTAAATTGATAACTATATTGTCATTGGTAATTTTTACATTAATAGTTTATTTTTTATTATCTATTATTACTAAAGCTTTTAAAATGTCAGATATTAAATTAAAGTATTAATCTATGGGTAAAAAAATATTTTCAGGAGTACAGCCGACAGGCAATCTTCATTTAGGTAATTATATTGGAGCGATAAAAAATTTTGTTGATTTACAAAATGAAAAAGATAATCAGTGCATTTTTTGTGTTGTAGATTTACATGCTATAACAGTTAAACAGGATCCCAATGAGTTAAAAAAAAATATTAGAGAAACTACAGCAGCTTTCTTAGCAAGTGGAATTAAGCCTGAGCAAAGTATTATTTTTAATCAGTCATTAGTCCCAGCTCATGCTGAAGGATCTTGGATTTTAGCATGTGTTGCTAGAATGGGATGGTTAAATAGAATGACTCAATTTAAAGAGAAAGCAGGTAAGGATAAAGAAAAAGCAAGTGTTGGACTTTATATCTATCCAGTTTTAATGGCTGCAGACATTTTGCTGTATGATGCAACACATGTACCAGTTGGCGAAGATCAAAAACAACATTTAGAGTTATCAAGGGATATTGCTCAAAAATTTAATTCAGATTTTAACTCTTTAAATTTCTTAAAAGTGCCTGAGCCATTGATTCAAAAAAATTTTTCAAGAATAATGAGTCTTAAAGATGGAAGAAAAAAAATGAGTAAATCTGATCCATCAGACTTGAGTAGGATTAACTTGAAAGACGGAAAAGATGAAATAATAAATAAAATTAAAAAAGCAAAAACTGACAACGAGTCAATGCCAGCTAGCGATGATAAACTTAATGAAAGACCTGAAGTTGAAAATCTTTTAGGTATTTATTCTAGTTTATCAAATCAAAATTTAAAAAGTACAATTAACGATTTTAGTGGAAAAAATTTTTCGGATTTTAAAAACAAACTAGCAGAAATTATAGTCGATAAAATTTCTCCTATATCAGATGAAATAAGGAGGCTAGAACAAGATCCTGAATTTATAGATAATATTTTAAAATCTGGATCAAAAAAGGCAGAAAAAATAGCAAAATTAAAAGTTGAAGAGCTTAAAAAAATTGTAGGTTTTTAAATATAGTCATTTAATTTTAGAAAATTGTACTTATATATATAATATGTTCATACAAACTCAAACAACGCCAAACCCAAACTCATTAAAATTTATACCTGGAAAAAAAGTATCAAGCATTGGTTCTTTAGAGATTCAAAAAAAAGATGAAATAAGCAATATTTTATTGAAGAGTATTTTATCAATTAATGGGGTTGAAAGTATTTTTTTAGATGAGGATTTCTTGTCTGTAAATAAGGAAGAGAATATTAATTGGGAAGATATTAAGCATATTATATTAGCATTGTTAAACGAATATTATGCTAATGGAAAAGAAATTATTCTAGAGGAAAAACCTCAAAGAGAAAATGTTGAAAATTATCAAGAAATTGAAAAACAAATCATACAGATCCTTGATACAAAGATAAAACCTGCAGTAGCAAGAGATGGAGGTGATATTAAATTTATTGAGTTTAAAAACGGTATAGTTAAGGTTCAACTACGTGGTAGTTGTGCAGGTTGTCCAAGTTCAGTAATTACACTAAAACAAGGAGTTCAAAATCTTTTGACGCATTACATCCCAGATGTTAAACAAGTTGAGGCAATCTAGATTAAAAATGTTTAATAAGTCTAAAATTAATATTAAAATATTAAAAAATACAAAATTAAATTTTAAACAATTATCAAAGATTATTAGTGATAAAGGTTTTGTTTTAAAAAAAAGGAGAAATTTTTTTTATTTTAATGAACTTAAAAGTTTATATTATACATTTGCAAGTGGATTAATTTTAATTTTAATATTTTTCCTTTTACCCCTCTCAGTAGATATTAAAAAAGATCTCGAAATAGTAAATAAAACAGTTGAAAATAGTTCAAAGCTAGATTTTCAAAAAGTTTTAGATGGAAAACCTATAAAAGAAGATAATATTGATCAAATTTTAGATACTAAAAATTTATTTGAAGACATCTTTTCTTTTGATGAAATGCCCACAGATACAGTTAGATTAAGTGCATCTACTGTGAAGGAATTATTTAAGGATACTGAGTATGATCTTGACGATATAAGAAAATCAAAATTAGTAAAACCGATTAAATTATCTTTACTGCCAGAGGAAATTAGAAAAATTCAAAATACAAAAGAAAAGAAAAAACTTTTTTTAGAGATTATTTTACCCTTAGTTCTTGAAGAAAATAATAGAATAAAATTAGACAGAATTAAGCTATTTACAATTCTAAATAAAAATAACAATTCTAATCCTGAAATTAAATGGTTAAATTCTAAATTTAAACAATATGGAGTAGTTAACAAAGATTTATCTACATTAAAAATTAGAATGGATGAAGTCCCTGTTTCTTTAGCATTGGCACAAGCGGCAAAGGAAACTGGATGGGGGACCTCAAGGTTTGCAATTGAAGGAAATGCATTATTTGGTCAATGGACGTTTTCAGGAGAAGGGATAAAACCAGCCGGAGCAAATTCAAGTGATGGATCTCACAAAGTAATGAAATTTAAAGTATTAAAGGCATCTGTCAGAGCATATCAAAGAAACTTAAATACTCATAATAGTTATAGAAAATTTAGGCAAGCTAGAGCATTGATGAGGGATAGAGACCAAAAATTAGATAGTCTTGAATTAGCAGATCATTTAGATAAATATGCTGCCACAGGTGTGGAATATACTAAAATAATTAAAAAAATAATTGAACAAAATTCTTTACAGGATTTTGATAAAGTGAAACTTCTTCCAACTAGTATAAAACTAAAAAATCTTATTTAATTTCTTTAACAGAAAATTGAATTCCAAACCAATGCCAACCATTGTCATTAAGTGAGCAATTAACTCTTCCTCTTCTGAATAAAAACTTATCTCTAAAATTAACCTGAAGTTTTTGATCAGTAAAAACTATATTAGACTTATCCCATTTATTACCTTCGTCCGAAAAACAATTAATTTTTTTAATATTTTTTTGGTTTTCAAAAAACTCTATAATTAATTTTGGAGGATTATTTTGAGTTATATACATATCAACAGGTTCTATTCTCTTATATTGTAGAGGCAATAGGTCAACCACAAATTTAAATCTATCTAAATCGCCATATTTTTCATTTATTGGAAATCTTGGTAGTTGATATTTGTCTTTGTTTACATCAATAACACCAGAATGCTGACCAAAGGCAAATTTGAATTTTTTCTTTAAAAATTCTATTTGCTTTTGACTATACTCTCCAAAAGGATGTGAGTAGTAAATAGGACTATAACCCAATTCGTTTTTAAATATTTTTATAGATTTATTAATATCCTTTTTAAAATCCTGAAAATTTAAATCTAATAAATATTCATGTGAGTGTGAATGGTTTCCAATATAAGCAAATTTTTCTTTTTCAACCTCTTTAATTTGCTTCCAGGTCATATAACCATTCTTACCTACTGGTTCAGTAGAAACGAACAGAATGAAAGGGATTTTGTTTTTTTTTAAAAAGGGCCATGCTTTTTCATAAAATGATGAAAAAGCATCGTCTATAGTAATTAAGATTTTTTTTTCATTTTTGGGACTTTCAAAATTTTTTTGAAAATTGTCTGGATCCTCAAATTGGTAATTTTTTTCCTTTATAATCTGAATGTGATTTTTAAAAATGTCCATTTTTATATTTGTAGAGGGATATTTATTTTCATCAAATCTATGGTACATCAGAGAAAGTGTTCCAAGTTCATTATTAAAATATTTACTATTTTTTTCCTCTGCAATAGAGTTCACTGTAAATATTAAAAAAATGAAAAGGTTAATAATTGATGCTACAGCAGAAAATATTTTACTAATCATAATAAGTAATAAAAATATTTATACTAGTAGTAAGGAAAATAGTAAAAGTAATTTTGACAAAATTACAATTTTAATTAATAATTTTTTAAAGAAAAATAAAATGTCTTTAGATCAATTGAATGAAATTTATGTTAATAGAGGGCCAGGAAGTTTTGCTGGAATAAGAAACTCCTTGTCTATTGTAAAGGGTATCCATTTAGTAAAAAATATTGATTATTTTTGTTTTAGTTTTTCAGATTTTACAAAGGAAAATATAAAAAAATTGAATAATTGGAAAAATTTGCCAAATTTATGTAGAAAATATAAAATTAAAAAAAATTTGATTAATCCACTCTATTAGAGTTAAATTGCCGTATGTCAGAAACAATAGAAAAAAGATGTTTGGATAAGGGTGTTAAGCTTACAGAGCAAAGAAAAATTATTGCTAGAGTAATTTCAGAATCTAAAGATACATATGGAGAGTCCGACCATCCTGATGTTGATGAACTTTATAATAGGGTATCCAAAATAGATCCAAAAATTAGCATTGCAACAGTATACAGAACTGTAAAATTATTTGAGGAGTCTGGAATTTTAGCTAAACATGATTTTAAAGGTGGTAAAGCCAGATATGAAGAGATGAGAGAAAGTCATCATGATCATTTAATTGATGTAAAAACTGGAGAGATTATTGAATTTGTTGATAATGAAATTGAAGAACTTCAAAAAAAAGTTGCCGAAAAATATGGCTACGATTTAGTGGATCATAAGCTTGAACTCTATGGAGTTAAGAAAAAAAAATAATTGATGGTAAAAAAAGTATTTATCAAAACTTTTGGCTGTCAAATGAATGAGTATGATTCAAATCGTATCTTAGATACAGTTAAAAAAATTGGTTTTGTTAAAACTTCATTTTTAGATGAGACTGATTGTTTTATTCTAAATACTTGCCATATTCGAGATAGAGCAAAAGAGAAAGTTTATCATGAGATTGGGAGAGTTAAGCAAACCTTTGAGGGTAAAAAAAAACCAATCGTAATTATAGCTGGATGTGTAGCGCAAGCTGAAAACACAGAAATGTTAAAAAGAGAACCATATATTGACTTTGTAATTGGACCCCAATCTTATCATAAACTTAATAGTACTATTGAAAACTTTAAAAAAAATAAATCAAGGTTTGAAGTTACTGACTTTGAATCTGAAACTAAGTTTGAGTATTTAAGTAAAATTAAAAATAATTTAAGCAATGTTTCGTCATTTATTACAATTCAAGAAGGTTGTGACAAGTTTTGTCATTTTTGTGTAGTCCCGTATACAAGAGGTCCAGAATACTCAAGACCATTTAATCAAATTATTAGTGAAGCGAAAAATTTGGTGGAAAAAGGATCTAGGGAAATTATACTTTTAGGTCAAAATGTAAATGCATACTGTAGCAACGAAAAGGGTAAGCAATTTAAATTATCAGATTTAATAATATCACTGGAGGAAATTAAAGAGCTAAAGAGAATTAGATATATTACTTCTCACCCAAAAGATATGAGTGATGATCTAATAGAATGTTACGCAAATTCTAAAAAATTAATGCCCCTGATTCACTTACCCATTCAATCTGGATCAAATAAAATTTTAAAACTTATGAATAGAAAACATAAAGTAGAAGATTACTTAGCAACATATGCAAAGTTAAAAAAAATAAATAAAAACATTGAATTTTCAAGCGACTTTATAATTGGTTATCCAGGAGAAACTGAAAAGGATTTTGAGGAAACACTTTATCTAGTAAAGCATCTAAAATTTTTCAATTCTTATTCATTTATATTTAGTCCAAGACCAGGAACAACAGCGTCAAATTATAAACAAATAGATGAAAAATTATCTAAAGAAAGATTAAAACAACTCCAAACATTATTATTTAATAACCAAAAATTAAAAAATAAAAGTTTTGAAAATAAATATATAGATGTATTAGTTGAAAATGTAATGAAAGATAAAAAAAATCTATTTGGAAGAAATGAATATATGACATCTGTGATATTTAAAGGTAATAAAAATTTAGTTGGAAAAGTAGTGTCAGTTAAGATAATAAACAGTAATCAAAACAGTTTATTTGGAGAAATAAATATAAATGAAACTGAGGCAGCATAGAATTGAATAATACCAAAAAAAAAATAAATACAGATCTTAAATTTGTTTATTCTGATAATAACTCAATTAGTATAATTTTCCCAAATAATGAGCTTTTAATGGGTGTTGTAGGAGAGTTTAACAAAAACCTTAAAGAGCTTGAAAATCTTACTGATACAAGCATTTATTTTCGAGGTAATTCTATAATAGTAAAAAGTGAAAGTAAAAAAAATCAAATCATTAAAAATGCTATTCAATTTTTATGTGACCAGTTTATAATTAATGGATCGATTGAAAAAAAGGATATAGTATCATCAGTGAGTAAATTTATGATAGACGAAAATAATAGTCTAAATAAAAAAATTGAGTATATCATTAAGACACCAAAAAAATCTGTTATACCGAGATCTGAAAAGCAAAAAGAATATGTTTCGGCATTACGCAACAGCGATATAATTATCTCAGCTGGACCTGCGGGAACTGGAAAAACTTTTTTATCTGTTGCTGTAGCTCTAACGATGCTTCTTGAAAAAAAAATTGAAAGAATAATACTTTCTAGACCAGCAGTAGAAGCTGGTGAGAGACTTGGTTTTTTACCAGGAGACATGAGGGAAAAAGTAGACCCTTATTTGCGTCCATTATATGACTCACTTTATGATTTGTTAGATTTTGAAAAAATACAAAAAAAAATTGAAGTCGGTGATATTGAAATTGCTCCACTTGCATTTATGAGAGGTAGAACTCTGAAAAATTCATTTGCAATATTAGATGAAGCTCAAAATGCCACTGATACACAAATAAAAATGTTTCTTACCCGTATAGGAGAGAATTCTAAGATAGTAATTAATGGAGACCCTTCCCAAATTGATTTACCTAATAAATCTTTGTCAGGATTAAATAGATCTAAGAAACTTTTACAACATTTAAAGGAAATAACGGTCGTAGATTTTGACCACACTGATGTAGTAAGACATCCATTAGTTTCGAAAATTGTAAAAGCCTATTCAGATCATAACAATGATTAAAATTGATGTTGTTGTTGATGAACTTCAGTGGAAAAATAAAATTAAAAGGCCAAAAGCTTTCTTCCAAGCAATTTTAAAATTATTCCCAAAAAAATATAATTTTAAAACTAAAAATAAAGCCTTTTCTTTATTACTATCTAATAATAAAAAAATAAAAATACTAAATAAAAAATTTAGAAAAAAAAATAAATCAACTGATGTACTTTCATTTCCTTTAAACAAGGAAATAAGTAAAAATAATCTTTATCTTGGAGATATAATAATAAGCTATCAGTATATGAATAATCCAAGATCAATTAATAATTTGAATTTTAAAAAAAAAGTTATCAAAATATTTATACACGGATTTCTTCATTTATTAGGTTATGATCATATTAAAGAAAAAGATTTTATTAATATGTTTAAAGAAGAAGAGAGAATATTTAACTTTGTAGAAAGAAAAATTGATAAAATTATTAAAATATAAAAAAATTTCCTTTTTAATTATTTTTTTATTAGGATCCATAAGCTCTTTGAGCCTACCTCCCTATAATTTTTTTTATATTAATTTTTTCACATTAAGTTTCTTATTAATTTTCCTTATTAAAAATAAAAATTTTTCAAAGAGAAATTATTTTTTGTATGGATGGTTATTTGGTTTTGGTTATTTTGTGTCTAGTTTATATTGGATATCAATTTCTTTAACATTTGATTCTCAACTTAAAGTTTTAATACCAATTTCTATAATTTTAATTCCATCTTTTCTTGCCTTATTTATTGCTCTACCAGTTTTTTTATTATCCTATTTTTTAAAATTAAATAATTTAATTTTAATTTTAATTTTTTCACTTCTTTTAGCTTTTTTTGAATTTATTAGAGGTTTTGTATTGACTGGCTTTCCTTGGAATCTATTTATTTACTCTTTTTCTGAAAATTTATTATTTATCCAAATGTTATCTGTATTTGGGACTTATGGATTAAATTTGCTTTGTATAAATTTTTTTTTGCTACCGTCTATTCTATTTTTATATAAAACTAGATCTGAGGTGATTTTTTCATCATTTCTTTTTATTATTTTCTTATCTTTTTTTTTAATAGGAAACTCAAGGTTAAAAGATGCAAGTATTGTATCTAGTTTTGATCAAGGGGGTTTAATAAAAACTATTTCTTCAAAAGTTGAAATAAACAGGTTTTATAATTTTGATAATGAAGAAGATATAATAAATCAACTCATAGGTTTAAGTAATCCAGATAAAGATGTGCCAACAATATTCATATGGCCTGAGGGAGTTATAACCTCTACTTATTTGAATGACATATCAAAGTATAAAGATTTATTTGAAGTATTTAGTGATAAACATCTTATTATAATTGGAATTAATGATTTAGTTTTAGATGAGCAAAATAAGATACACAATTCATTAGCTTTATTTGATAATCAGTTAAATTTAAAGTCACTTTACTACAAAAATAAACTTGTTCCTTTTGGAGAATTTTTACCTTTGGAATCTTTATTAAGTAAAATTGGATTAAGAAGTGTAGCATATAACTATCAATCTTTTTCAAGAGGGATTGATAGAGATATAATAAAAATAAAAAATAATGGTTTTAATTTAAATATTTTACCGCTAATTTGTTATGAGATTATTTATTCAGGAAAATTAACAAAAACGAATAACTTTAATTTAATAATAAATATTTCAGAAGATGGATGGTTTGGAAAATCAATTGGTCCATCTCAACACTTTACTCATTCAATTTTTAGAGCAATAGAGGAAGGAAAAAGTGTAATTAGATCTTCTAATAATGGAATTTCTGCAATCATTGGTCCTAAGGGAAAAGTGATAAAAATTCATGAGTCAACCGAAGGTGGTGTATTGATTACAAAAAAATTAGAAAAGCTCAACAAATTAACAATTTTTTCATCATATGGACGTAACAATATATTCTTTTATTTAGTTGTGATTTATATTAGTTTAATTTTTTTTTTAAAAAGAACAGGGAGATAAAATGAAAAAAAATTATTTATTTACTAGTGAGTCAGTTTCAGAGGGACACCCAGATAAAGTATGTGACAGAATTTCAGATATGGTTGTAGACACATATCTAGGAATGGAACCCCAAGCAAGAGTAGCTTGCGAAACATTAACTACTACAAATAAGGTTGTTTTAGCAGGAGAAACAAGAGGACCTGATATTAATAAAGACGAGTTAATTTCTAAAGTTAGAGATTGTATCAAGGATATTGGTTATGATCAGGAGGGTTTTACTTATAAAGAAGCAACTAAGATTGAAAGTCACTTACATTCTCAATCAGCTGATATTGCAATGGGAGTTGACTCATCTGGAAATAAAGATGAAGGTGCTGGAGATCAGGGTATAATGTTTGGTTATGCATGTAACGAAACCGATGTACTTATGCCTGCTCCAATTCATTTCTCGCATAGAATTTTAAGATTGATGGCCGAGGATAGAAAATCTGGAAAATTAAAAGGAATAGAGCCAGACTCAAAAAGTCAAATTACTATCGAGTATAAAGATGGTGTTCCAACAGATGTAAAATCAGTAGTGATCTCTACACAGCATTCTAAAGATGTTAACTTAGCAAAAGTCAAAGAGCTTTGTATGCCATATATTGAGAAATCAATTCCAAAAAATTTATTAGGAAATCTTGATGAAAAAGAGATTTATATAAATCCTACGGGCAACTTTGTTATTGGTGGACCTGATGGAGATAGTGGATTAACTGGAAGAAAGATAATTGTAGATACTTATGGTGGAGCAGCACCTCATGGTGGTGGTGCATTTTCTGGCAAAGATCCAACCAAAGTTGATAGATCTGCCGCTTATGCTTCAAGGTATCTTGCTAAAAATATTGTAGCATCAAAAATTGCAGACAAATGTTTAATTCAATTAGCATATGCAATTGGAGTATCTAAACCTCTATCAATTTATGTTGACCTTTTTTCTAATGACGAGGAAAAAAATAAACATGTAGAAAAACTTATTAAGGATAACTTTGATTTAAGTCCAAGAGGAATTAGAGAAATGCTAGGCTTGAACAAACCAATATATGAAAAATCTGCAGCTTATGGTCATTTTGGGAGAGAACCAGAGTCTAATGGGGCTTTTTCATGGGAAAAAACTGATAAGTCATCAA
>ERZ802830.2317-NODE-2317-length-17425-cov-5.84007_pt1 | contig 17425 bp, 16 predicted proteins | sample MGYA00345654_ERZ802830 | MGnify/ENA primary metagenome ERZ802830 (study PRJEB30503, sample SAMEA104212375) | marine metagenome | biome: Westerlies Biome; feature: [SRF] surface water layer (ENVO:00010504) within the epipelagic zone...; material: water...
GCTGTGAGGTGACAGGGCTCGATATTACCAACGGTCAAATCGTCGGCGTTGAAACCAATCAAGGGCGAATTGGCTCCGCGCGTGTCGGTGTGGCGGTTGCAGGTCATTCGAGTGAGGTGATGCGTCACGCAGGGCTTCGACTACCGATCGAGTCTCATGTGTTGCAAGCCTTTGTGACCGAGAGTTTGAAACCGGTGATTCCGGGAGTCATTACCTACGGCGCCGGGCATTTCTATATCAGCCAGTCAGACAAGGGTGGATTAGTATTCGGTGGTGATTTGGATGGGTACAACAGTTACGCCAGTCGCGGCAATTTACCGGTGGTTGAAGATGTGTGTGAGGGTGGAATGAGCATCATGCCGATGCTCGGTCGCGCACGTTTGCTCAGATCCTGGGGTGGTGTGATGGATATGTCCATGGATGGCTCTCCGATTATTGATCAAACAAAAGTCGATGGACTCTATTTTAACGGCGGCTGGTGTTACGGCGGATTTAAGGCAACACCTGCCAGTGGTTGGGTCTTTGCACATCTATTGGCGACAGGGTCTGCGCACGTCACCGCGACTGCGTATCGATTTGATCGGTTCAAGACTGGTGCCAGCATCGACGAGAAGGGGCAGGGTGCGACTCCGAACCTTCATTAGACGATGCGTATTCCTCACCCACTTCTAGGCCTGCGTGATCAATCTGAGTTTGTCTACTTGGGGGATGCGCAGCTACTGAATCGACCTGATGGTATGCAACTGGACGCTCTGGAGCCGATGACGCGCTATGCCTATGAGCGTGACAATCCACGCGGTATTCATCAAGAGCTTTGGTTTCATGAGCAAGGCGATCGTGCCTGGCTGGTGGTGACACGCAATACCCTTACACACGAAATTCTTCGGGTTGAGCTTGCAGATGAGGTGGCTCGCCATGATTGATCGATTGGCGCATGCACCGGGTGTGGACTTGGCTCGTCCGATTCAATTTAAATTCGATAACCGCGTCTATCGCGGATATCACGGCGATACCCTGGCGTCGGCGCTACTGGGTAATGGGGTTCGTCTGGTCGGTCGATCTTTTAAATACCATCGACCGAGAGGTGTTTTCTCAGATGGATCGGATGAGCCCAATGCACTGGTCGCTGTGCTTCGCGAGGGGCATCCCGAACCCAATTCACGGGCAACCGAGGTTGAGCTTTACGACGGACTGCAAGCGTGGTCGCAAAATGCCTGGCCGAGCCTGCGATGGGATGTTTTAGCCCTCAATGATCGCTTGTCCAAATTTTTGACAGCCGGCTTTTATTACAAGACCTTTATGTGGCCGTCTCGGTTCTGGGAGGCTCTGTATGAGCCGCTGATTAGACGAGCGGCTGGGCTTGGACGACTGTCCACTTCGCCGGACCCGTCGGTTTACGACAAAGGATATCTGCATCCTGATGTATTGGTCGTGGGCAGTGGCATGTCCGGTTTAGTGTGTGCGCTGCAATTGGCCAACGCCGGTAAGACCGTGGTACTGATGGACGAACGCGCACAGCTCGGTGGTCGATTACGGTACTCAGCAGACGTTGAAAACCAGGTTTGGCTTGATGCACTGATTCACGAAGTCTCCGTACATCCCCGGATCCAATGCCTTAAGTGGACGGTCGTATTTGGTTCGTATGATCACGGTGTGTACGGAGCGGTTAGTCGAAATACGGAACATCGCGCGGCCGAAGCCGGTGTGCTGCCAAAGCAAACATACTGGACCATCAGTACGCAACACACCGTCATCGCGACGGGTGCACTGACGCGAGGCATCGCGTTTCCCAATAATGATCGTCCGGGAATTCTTTTGTTGAATGCCTTGGAGGCCTATGCCGGTTTCTATGGTGTGTTGTCTGATGCATCGATCGTGCTTTTGATTTCTCATGACGAGGCGCGCCAGGCGGCCCTGCGCTTACACGCACTGGGATTGCGTATCGAGGCAGTGATTGATACCCGATCCGGTGTTGAATCCTTAACTGAAATGCCGTATTTCACCGGGGCTGAAATTGTGAATACCCGTGGACGCTGCGGGTTGACTGCGGTGCAGGTACGGTTCGCAGACGGGGTCAAACGGTGGATCCAAACGGACTATTTGGGTGTCTCAGGTGGGTACAACCCGACCATCCAACTGACCTGTCATCAGGGCGCTAAGCCGGTTTGGGTTGCATCGCGCGCTGTATTTTGTGCGTCAGACAATCGTCCGAAGGATCAGTGGTGTGTTGGTGCGGCGGCTGCTGCATTCAATCTGCACGGCGGTTGGCGCAGCGCCATTGAGGTGGCCGAAGGGATCCTTGAGCATCCACTTGAGGCGGTCAATCCGTTTGAAGCGGGGAAAAGGGCGATCGTACAACCTCCATTTGTTATTGAGGGCGATGGGCCAATTTTCGTCGACATGCAAAATGATGTGACCGTGAAAGACATCGAGCTCAGCCATCAAGAGGGGATGTCCAGTGTCGAGCATGTCAAGCGATACACCACGCTTGGAATGGCGACCGATCAGGGAAAGCATTCGAACGTGTTGGGCTTGGCTGCTTTGGCTCATGCCACAGGCCAGTCGATCGCTGAAACCGGGACGACCTTGGCGAGACCGCCTTTTACGGGTGTATCCATCGGCGCGCTGGCCGGTCATTACCGTGACCGTGATTTTAAACCCACTCGCTTGACTCCTTCGCATCAAGCCGCCCGCCGTCGGAATGCAAGTTTTGTTGAGGTGGGTAATTGGTTGCGAGCCCAATGGTTTCCGTTACCGGGTGAAACGCACTGGCGAGAAACGGTTGATCGTGAGGTCTCTACGGTTCGCGCGGGTGTGGGTGTGTGTGACGTCACCACCCTGGGCAAGATCGATGTGCAAGGTGAGGATGCAGCGTCTTTCTTAAACCGTGTGTATGCCAACGGGTTTTTGAAACTGCCCGTCGGCAAGACGCGTTACGGTCTGATGTTGCGCGAGGACGGTATTGCCATGGATGACGGCACTGCGGCGCGCTTGAGTGAAACGCACTTTGTGGTGACCAGCACGACTGCCAATGCCGTCCCCGTGTACCGGCATATGGAATATGTGAGGCAATGTTTGTGTCCTCAGATGGACGTGCATCTCATCTCAACAACCGAGGCCTGGGCACAATTCGCAGTTGCCGGTCAACGCTCTCGTGAGTTGTTGGCGCGCGTCGTCGATGCCGATTTGTCAAATGAGGCGTTTCCATTTATGGCCTGTGCCGAAGTGCAGCTCAGAAACGGGATGCGTGCGCGTCTCTTCCGTATCTCGTTTTCCGGTGAACTGGCATTTGAGATTGCCGTACCCACGCGGGTGGGTCATTCGTTTTTTGAATACTTACTCGATATTGGAACGGATCTGGGTGTGATTCCTTACGGTACCGAGGCGCTTAGTGTCATGCGGATTGAGAAAGGCCATGCCGCCGGTCCTGAACTGAATGGCCAAACCACTGCCCGGCAGTTGGGTCTTGAGCGTATGGTGAGTGACACCAAAGACAGCATTGGTCGAGTGCTTGCAAAACGCGAACAGCTGGCCACGGATACCACGCGTATGGTGGGTCTCAAGCCGGTTAGATCGACCGATACCTTGGTTGCGGGTGCGCATTTGGTGGCATTGGGTCAACCGGCTGATGCGGCACACGACCTGGGATACGTCACCAGCGTGGCTTACTCACCGCATTGCCAATCGATGATCGGTTTGGGTTACCTTAAGGACGCAGATGAACACCATGAACAGCGGATTCGGGCGGTGAGCTTGCTCGATCAACTGGATATCGAGGTGCAGGTTGTGAGTCCACACTTTGTGGATCCCGAAGGAGAACGGTTACGTGTTTGATTTGGTCGACATGCCTGCAACGACAGAAAAGCTTGGGTTGATCGGTCCTCACTCACTCAGTGAGGTAACATCCAATGCGCTGGTTTCTTTGGCGGTTCCACGGCCACGCCTGACTCAGGCTGCGCAGCATCTGCGAGATTATTACGGTTTAGAACTGCCCGATCCAGAAGTGGTCTGTACCAACCAAGTGAATAGCCAATCGATCTTTTGGATGGCACGGAATCAATGGATGATTGAGCGCCCTGAGTTGCAAGACCCGAACTGGGCGGCCACACTGGCGTCTGCGCAGATCGGGTATGTGACTGAGCAGACCGGTGCTTGGGTATGCTTCGATCTCGAAGGGCCAAGTCTTGAACGGGTGCTTCAGCGGCTGGCCAATGTCGAGAGTGCGCGATGGGTGGATTCAGCTGCGATTCGGACTTCGATTCATCATCTTGGGGTGTTTGTAGTGTGTCGCCGATCCGTTGTTTCAATTTATGGCCCGCGTTCAAGCGCGGATTCTTTGGCGAGAGCAGTCAAATTTGCAATGCATACAGTGAATGGGTTGGAGGATGACCATGAGGTTTGATAATTGGATCGCAGGTGAGTGGGTGGGCTCCGATGCGCGTATTGAAAACATCAATCCATCCGACACGCGCGACGTGATTGGGCTTTACGCGCAAGCAAACTTTGACGACCTCGAGCGTTCGGTTAAGGCGGCCATTAATGCACAAAAGCAATGGCGCGCCAAACCGCTTGAAGCCCGACAGGCAGGCCTGGATCGCATCGGTCGTGCATTGATGGAAAACGCGGATTCGCTGGGTGAACTGCTGAGCCGTGAGGAGGGTAAAACGCGACCTGAAGGTCGTGGTGAAATCTACCGTGCCGGTCAATTTTTTACGTATTATGCAGCCGAGGTTCTGCGGCAGATGGGTGATACGGCCGACTCAGTTCGTCCAGGCATCGAGATTGATGTCCGTCGCGAACCGGTGGGTGTGGTGGCGATTATCAGTCCATGGAATTTCCCAATGGCGACGGCCGCGTGGAAGATTGCGCCCGCGCTTGCGTTTGGTAACGCGGTGATTTGGAAGCCCGCAAATCTAACCCCTGCGTCGGCTGTTGCTTTGACTGAGATCATCGCGCAACAAGACATTCCCGCGGGCCTCTTTAATTTGCTGATGGGCTCTGGGAGTGTCCTCGGTGATGGTTTGACCGCACACCCGGGTGTGGATGCCGTCAGTTTTACCGGTTCAGTCGATGTCGGTCGCAAGGTGGCTATGCAAGCCGCCTCACATTTTGCCAAAGTTCAACTGGAGATGGGTTCTAAGAATGCATTGCTAGTCATGGACGATGCCGACCTCGATTTGGCGGTACAAACCGCTGCAAATGGCGCATTTGGGAGTACCGGACAGAAGTGCACTGCATCAAGCCGATTGGTAGTGCATGACACCGTACTCGATGCATTCGTGGATAAACTGCAAAAGCACATGCAGGGCTTGGTGGTGGGTCATGCGCTCGACGCGATCGCGCAGATAGGGCCGGTGTCTTCACTGACGCAACTAAACGAGAACATTCGATATCTTGGTGTTGGACGTAATGAAGGTGCGGAGCTGTTGTGTGGGGGCGAGTTGCTTGAGCTTGAGACCCCGGGATATTTCATGCAGCCGGCACTTTTTATCAATACAAAGAATTCCATGACCATTAATCGTGAAGAAATGTTCGCTCCGATCGCCAGCGTGATTGGGGTCGGATCCTACGAAGAGGGTCTGGCTACAGTGAATGACACAAAGTTCGGTTTGACCTCGGGGATCATGACGCGTTCACTGGCGCGCGCCAATCATTTCAGACGTAACGCACAAACAGGGTGTGTGATGGTGAATTTACCGACGGCGGGAACCGATTATCACGTTCCCTTTGGGGGCCGTGGTGACTCCTCCTATGGGTCGCGCGAGCAGGGCCAATACGCGGTCGAGTTCTATACCACGGTCAAAACGTCCTACATTGCACAAGGTGAGCCTGAATAATGCGAATTGACGGACTCCAGTATTGCAATTGGTCACCTGAAATTTTTCAGCAGATGGCGGAAGGGCGGGTCGACTGCGTCCATGTTACGATTGCTTATCATGAAAATTTCCGAGAAATGGTCGCGGTGATTGAGTCGTGGAATCGATTTTTTGAGCACTTTTCTGACCGCTTGGTGCAGGCACTTACAGCCACCGATGTGCGTCAAGCCAAAGCAGAGGGGAAGACAGCGATCATTTTTGGCTTTCAAAACCCAAGCCCTATTGAGGATGACATCGGCCTGGTGGAAATTGTGCACCAGTTAGGGGTGCGGTTCATGCAATTGTCGTACAACAACCAGTCGTTGCTGGCAACGGGGTGTTATGAAACCACCGACCCCGGAATCACCCGCATGGGACGGGAAGTGATCCAGGAAATGAATCGTGTCGGTCTGGTGGTTGATATGTCCCACTCAGCCGAACGGTCGACTTTAGAAGCGATTGAAATCTCTGAGCGTCCGATTGCAATCACGCACGCCAATCCTGAGTTCTGGCACCCAGCGAAGCGTAATAAAAGTCGCGAGGTACTAAAAGCGCTAGGTGACTCGGGGGGCATGTTTGGATTTTCGATTTACCCTCACCATTTGCGCGACGGGAGTGCGTGTTCGCTCGAGAGTTTTTGTCAAATGATTGCGGAGACCGCTGAACTGATGGGTATTGATCACATCGGACTAGGCTCTGATTTGTGTCAGGGTCAACCGGACTCGGTGGTGGAATGGATGCGCTCGGGTCGTTGGACCAAGGCGGTTGATTTCGGTGAGGGTTCTCAAGAGCAACCGGGCTTTCCAGCGCAGCCGGATTGGTTTGTTGATAATCGAGATTTTGGTCAGATCGAGCAGGGACTTGAGAAGCACGGCTTCAAATCGAGCGAAATTAAGCAAATCATGGGTGAGAACTGGTTGCGCTTTTTTGATGACAGCTTTGGTATGCAAAAGGTGATGTGATGATTGCACTGCGTAAGCCTGATGACGTCATGCGGTTGGATCGATTGGGATCACTGCACGGGTCGCGTTTATCGTTTTTGCGCATTTTGCTGAGACGGATCCAAGTGGAGCGATGGTCATTTGAGCGCACGGCCTTTGAGATTGGCGCAGATTGCACCGGGCACGCGGTTTATACAGCCCATACACCGGATCGGGCCTACAGCTTGGTGGTATTCGCACACCAACTGGATCCCGAGCATCGCACCGATCGTGTCATAGCAAACGCTTGGGATTCTACATTTACCCTGTTTGATGGCATTCCGACCGATGCGGATATTGATCGGCTACGATGCCAGGTACCGCTTCAAGAAGCTGGCCGTTTGAGCCCATCTGAATTGACGATGTCACGCGCCAATAAGTCGGTCAGACTGTGGGATGCGCTGGTGTCTACACTTGCATCCGGTGAGCAACCGGCGACTGAGTTGATCGATGAGACCGGCTACCTGATGCGGACAACGGCCGTGTATGGATCAGGCAAGTTCGGAGCCTGTGACCGTGAAATGATTCTCGATCGGCCGGAACTGCAACCGGCCTTTCAAGCGGAAATGTTAACCGTCCTGATGATCCGCCAATTTGCGCGTAATTGGCTCGAGTACGAAGCCTATCTGCGAGCACCGGGTCAGGCTGTGCGGTTGGATGATACGCTGGCGACACGGCTCGGTATTGGTAATTCCACCGGCTTGGGAATGGCTCCCTTTTTAATAAATCATCCGGTATTGATTGATCATTGGATGCGTGCACGCGAGACCGCGATTGCCCGGGTAGCAGCGATCCGTGAAGTGATGGATACAGACCGCGCGTTGGTCATGCGCCTAATCAATCGCCAACGCAACGAGTTTAAATTGTGGCGGAGCTCTGACGAGACGCAAAGTGAAGCCATTATAGATCTGACCCAAGACCTCGGTGTGCTGGCCGACTGGTTTGGATCAAGCCCATCCAATCAAGCCCTATGGGCCGAGGCAATGCAGTTTGCAGCCACATCGCTGTGTTTCGAGGCACAAGAGGTCTTGGCTTCGGTGATGCTCGAACCTTATGCCGAATTGGTCGATTCGCTGGCATCTGAAATGGCCGTGGATGAGTCTGAGTTACGGCCCGTCAATGGGGCCTTGACGGTCGCAGAATCGATCGCGCAAATCGACCGACAGTACCATTGGCTCGATGATATCCACTGGAAACGTGCGGATGCGACTGCGTTACTTTGGTACGTGTCTGAGGAGAAATTGGAGCCGAGGTTGGGTGTGCGCAATGAGGATGCATTTGAAGTACACGAACAGCCGTTAGCGCCTGCGCGCGACATCACGGCCTACCGTCAGGCGCTGAATTTATGGTCTCCTGAAACGACGCTGGCTGAGTTTCTAATGCGTGAGCCGGAACATCGGTTGGCCGCGATGCGAGTCCAATGGATTGCAGCCAATCAATACGGTGAAATTCGCGGAAATACCATCGATGCATCATTGCGTCCGATTGATCTGCTGCGCTGTAAATTGTCTTTTTTTGGGGCGACGCGGTTTGATCCCCGCTCCGATCGATGGCTCCGCATTACACTCTATCGGCACGCGCCCTATCTCGATCAGGTGGTTGAGATGGATCCATTTTGGGTATATGGACCGGTGCAATGACATGGTCAGGTAATGAGTTGCGCGCCCAGGTCACGAAAGCGAGCCGCGGTTTAGGTTTTGATTGGGGCCGTGCGAAATATTTGGGCGAATCCGTGCTGCGAGCAGAGCGTCATGGACTGCCGGCCACGCAAACCTTCATCGAATTAGCTGATGGTTTGGATACCGGTCCTTCGAAACTGGGTACTTCAACCTTTTTTCAGGGGGCAGCGTTGGCAACGGATGCGGTCGATTTGGGCATTACTCTGGTCGATCATTTACCGCAACTCGATTTTGTGGAACCCATTCAACTCCATGTCATTGGGTATCCCCTGTTTTTAGGCATTGTTTGTTATGGGCTGACCGGTTGCGATCGCGCGCTTTACGTTGAGACCGGCACGTTTCAATGTGTCGTTCAGGCTAATCTGATCGTGACTGCCAGTGCGCCACCGTTCGAAGGAGCGTGCCATTTAAGTACTTGCTCCCCCTCTCAAAACAGCGATTCGTGCGTGAGTCGTTTCGAACTTGAGTCTGCGGTTTGCGATAAATTGAATGACCTTGCATCCCGTGTGTATGCACCGGCGACCGAGGCGTCCCGTTTGGCAGGGGCAGGTGCCGGACTGAATGATAATGATTAAGTGAGAAGATTATGCAACGGATCGACCTCGATCAGATTGAGGCGCTGGCTCTGGCAGCATTAACGAATAGCGGAACGGTACCGCAAAATGCAAAACCTTTGGCAGAGGCCACCCGCATTACCGAGGCGCAAGGAATCGCCAGTCATGGATTGGCGTATATTCCAATTTATTGTCGGCACGTCCAGTGTGGAAAGGTTGACGGTCATGCCGAGCCGCAAATCAGCGCACCGAGGATCGCCGCTTTTCGAGTCGACGCGGCACACGGATTCGCGCACCCTGCGATTCAATTGGGGTTCGAACAACTGATTCCAGCGGCTCGGGAACACGGGATCGCGCTACTGAATATTGATCGGTCCTACAATTGCGGGGTGCTGGGAGTACATACGGGTGCGCTGGCCAATGCTGGACTGATTGGATTTGGCACCACCAATGCACCGGCATCAATTGCACCGAGTGGTGGCACTCAAGCGGTGGTCGGGACTAATCCTTGGTCCTTTGCCTTACCGGGCTCGTCTGGGTTTTTGATTGATCAGAGTGCCAGTGTGATCGCAAAAAGTGAAATTATGAAAGCGAAGCGCGAATCGCACACAATTCCGGATAGCTGGGCGTTGGACCCCAATGGACAGCCAACGACGGATCCTGAAGTGGCCCTCACAGGCTCGATGGCGCCATCGGGTGGCTATAAGGGGGTCAACCAGGCTTTGATGGTGGAGTTACTCGCCGCGGCACTGAGCGGTGCGAATCTCGGCACGCAGGCGAGTCCATTTTCCGGTACGGCAGGGGGGCCTCCCGGGACCGGCCAGTGCTTCATCGCCATTAATCCGGATATTAATGCAGGGTTTACGGCGCAGGTTGAGCGACTGTGCGCGTCGATCACGGACCAAGGCGCGCGCTTGCCCGGTCTCAATCGTCGCGATCGCATGCGACAGGCTGAAGCGGACGGAGTGCTGGTGAATCCTGAAATTTTACAGGCCGTTAAACACCTTGCAGACGGGGGTCAAACGGCGCCTTCGTAAGGTTTTCAAAGCCCGTTTCCGTGATCAGTACTTGATCCTCGAGTTTGATTGAAAAGTTGGCATTGTCTGGACTGACCAGAGCTTCGACGCAGAGCACCATGCCGGGCTTCAGTTCGCTGTCAAAGGCACCTTCGGCCCACTGATCGGGGTATGCGATGAGCGGCCATTCATCGCACAAACCCACACGTATTTCAGTCGCTGGCAATTGTCTGGCAGTTTATGCAACGCGGCAGTGAGGTCGGAAAAGTGTCGTCCCGGCCGCAGTAACGCCATGTTGTGGGTCAAATGATCGTGGGCGATGCGAGTGGCATCAATCAGCTCACCGTGCGGGTTTTCGTCACCGATCCACCAGGTGCGTGAAATGTCACAGCACATCCCATACGGGCCGATTAAATCGGTATCGAATGCGACGATCTCGCTAGGTTGTACTATCCGATGACTGCATTCTCGAAACCAAGGATGGATTCGTGGCCCGGTGGAAAGCAGACGGGTCTCGATCCGTTCACCGCCACGCTTGATGCTTTGATAGAGACGCACTGCCCAGATATCGATTTCACTCATTCCAGACTCGATAGCTGCTCGCATCCGGGCGACGGCTTGTTCAGTGGAATGCATGGCGCACTGCATTGTCTTGACTTCGTCTTCGTGTTTGATTGAGCGGGTTAATTCGGTCAATGGTTCACCCTCAATTACAGCTAACTGTCGTGATTCAAGCGCTCGCAGGCCAGGTTTTCGTCAACGAATGGTTTGCGGGTGGTGTAGAGGACCCATTTAGTGGTGGTGGGCACAGTAGCTATGGTAGTGAAAAAGGCCGAGAGGCACTGTTCAACTCTGCGCAAACGAAAAATACAGTGATCCGTATTGCGAGGCGAGGTCGCAAATAGGCAATTCATTGGTCAATCGGGGTTGTTTTTATAGCTCGTTTTGTCATAGTGGCAATGGGCTTCAAAGAAGCTAAATCAATAAAAATGGAGAGTCCAGATATGTCGTTTAAGAAAATAATGATCACGTCGATGCTGGTTGCAGCGTCGTCGGCCGTCCAAGCGGGTGGACATGGTAAATGCGGTGAAGTCAGTGTTGGTGCGATGGGATGGGCATCTGGCGAAACCTTCGCTGCCATCATGGAGTTCGTACTCGAACAAGGGTATGGCTGTGACGTCAAGGTCGTACCTACCGATACAGTACCAGCAGTGACCTCGCTCGCTGAAAATGGACAACCCGATATTGTTCCAGAGGTTTGGGTAAACTCTGCCCCAGCCTATCCTGGCTTGGTTGACAAAGGCGCTGTCATTACGGCCTCAGACATCTTTGCGGACGGTGGTGAAGAGGGATGGTGGATTCCGAATTATCTGGCAGAAAAGCATCCTGAATTGAAAACGCTTGATGGGATTTTGGCTAACCCTGAGCTGGTGGGTGGTCGCTTCCATAACTGTCCAGTTGGGTGGGGTTGTCGGAATGTCAATGACAACTTAAAAGTAGTTCACGGTCTTGAAGCGAAAGGTATCGAAGTTTTTGACCATGGTTCGGGTGCCAATTTGGCGGCTTCCATTGCATCTGCGTACGAAGATAAAGCTCCTTGGTTCGGTTATTACTGGGGTCCAACTGCGGTTCTTGGTAACTACCCAATGACAAAGGTGAACATTGGTGACATTAACCCTGCGCAGCATGCAATCAACCAGGTCGAAGGACAAGACCCTTCAAAGATTGGAGTCTCTGGATTCCCGGCAGCGCCAGTCGTTAATGCAATGACTGCTGAGTTTGCAGAAAGAGCTCCGGATGCAGCAGAATTCGTCAAGAATTTTTCGATTCCGAATGATGTGATTTCTTCGTTTTTAGCGTGGAAAGAATCGAATAATGCATCTGCAGACGAAGCAGCCGCTTATGTACTAACGACCTATACCGACTTGATGATGGGGATGGTCAACGACGAAGCGCGTGCAAAACTTAAAGCACTCCTTTAAAGCCATTTGGGCCTGTGAAAAATAACCGATCAGACCGAAAGTCTGATCGGTTATGATAATAAAAAAAGCATCAGGGATAGATTATGGCTACCTATACTGGCTTGTTTGACGCGCTTGGTCTTCGAGATTGGTGTGATAGTGAAAAGAAGCCTTCACTCTTGTCGCTCCGATCGTTGAGAGGGGAGGAAGCTGCTTGGTACGAATTCCCTTTTCCTTCTCTGGATAATCTTCACAGTGCGTGCAACGCAGTTCCACAAACACGAGATATGACCGCGGGATTGGAGAGTGGCTTCCTGGCGGTGAGGCCCGCGTTGCGGACGGTTTTGGATCCGTTAACCCAACCGCTTTCCTGGGCACTTGATTCGGCTTTAACGCTCTTCACCGCAACGCCTTGGTGGGCGCTGGTTCCTATTTTTTGCTTCTTTTGCTATCGGGTTGCCCGCTCTGCTTCCGTGGCGCTCCTTGTCGCAGTAATTATGGCATTTTTTCTTTTCACCGATCATTACGGCTATGCGATGCAAACGCTGGCCATTATTTTTGTGTGTACTCTGCTTTGCGTCGCGCTCGGAGTACCTATCGGTATTTTGATGTCGAAAAGTGACACCACGCAGCGAGTGGTGACGCCGATCTTGGATATGTTGCAGACACTGCCTACCTTCGTGTATCTAATTCCGTTGATTTTTCTTTTCAAGATAACCGAACCCAAGCTATACGGGATGGCCATCATTCTTTATGCCATCGTGCCGGTTATTCGTTTGACGAATCTCGGCATTCGGTTGGTTGACCAATCGGTCATCGAGGCCGCGAATGCTTACGGGATGGAAAGCCGTCAGCGCCTGATTGGTGTCGAGATACCGTTGGCGTTGCCAAACATTATGGCGGGCGTCAACCAAACGATCATGATGTCATTGGCGATGGTGGTGATTGCTTCACTGGTTTCGGCCCCCGGATTGGGCACCCTCGTTCTCGACGGGATCAACAATCTGCGTTTAGGGGTGGGTTTCGTGGCCGGTTTTGCGATTGTTTTATTGGCCATCCTTCTGGACCGGGTGTCTAAGGCAGCGCTTGATCGAATCAATGCAGCACAGGCAGAAATGAAATGAGTGTGCAACCGACCCAAATGAAATCACGACGCAAAGACGCAACCGATCGTACTGTTAAAATATCGGTAAAAAATTTGTATAAGATTTTTGGGGATGCGCCTGAAACGATGGTCGACTTGGTTCGATCGGGCGTCAGTAAGACAGAACTACTGGAAAAGCATCAGCACGTACTCGGCTTGAACGACATCAATATCGATATGATGGACGGAGAAATCACGGTCATTATGGGATTGTCAGGCTCGGGTAAATCGACGCTGATCCGGCATTTAAATCGTTTAATTGAGCCCACTGCAGGTGAGGTGATTTTAGACGGTGAGGACGTGTTGCAGTTGCCAGAGGCTGAGTTACTCGAGGTGCGGCGTAAACGGATGTCGATGGTTTTTCAGAAGTTCGCACTTTTCCCGCATCGTACAGTGTCTGAAAACGCCTCATTGGCGCTCGAAGTGCGTGGTGATGATCTGAGCGAGCAGCAAGCTGAGGCAAAGCATTGGCTAGAGCGTTTGGGCCTCAGTGGTTTTGAGGACTCGTATCCGCATCAACTCTCAGGTGGAATGCAACAACGGGTCGGTATTGCCCGTGCGCTTTGTGCGCACAGTGAGGTGATGTTGCTCGATGAGGCATTCAGTGCGCTCGACCCAATTATTCGCTCGCAGATGCAGGACTTGCTTCTCGAATTGCAGCGCGAGTTGCATAAAACCATTGTCTTCATCACCCATGATTTGGATGAGGCATTAAAGCTCGCGGATCATCTAGTGATCTTGAAAGACGGCTATGCCATTCAGCAAGGTGAGCCGCAAGACATCTTATTAAACCCCTGTGATCCGTACATAGAGCAGTTTGTCTCTGATATCAATCGCGCACGCGTACTTCGCGTACGCTCCGTTATGAAGCCGCTAAAAGACACCATACCTCCAGGGGCAATTTCAGTGGATCCTGATTCGAATCTGGAGCAGGTGATTGAGTCTGTAGACGGGGACACGTCCAAGCATTTTGTGGTAGAACAAGACGGCGAAAAGTTAGGCATGTTATCGATGCATGAGATCATGATCGCGATGGTGCCGCGCCGCGCATCAGAGGAGCTTCTTGACGCATAACGGTGGTCGCGATCAGCTGCTGAAGTGATCGCCGATCTCTAAGCTGGTCACGCCCGGTCCAATATCACGGACAATTCCAGCGCCTTCATGCCCAAGGATTGGTGGAAAAATCCCTTCGGGATCGGCTCCCGACTTCTTAAATTCGTCCGTTTGGAAAATACCGGTTGCCATAATTTCAATGAGGAATTCGCCGGCACGCGGTCCCTCTAGATCAACTTCACATGCCTCAAGCGGTTTTCCGACTTCAAATGCGACAGCTGCACGAGTTTTCATAGACCACCTCATCCCTGTTGGTGACTAAAATCTAATACAATCACGATCGCACAACGCACCATTTGCGGCACGAGTTTGCGAAAATGGGCTACTTAGAACGACTTGTTATTTGCAGCGGTCGGTAACTTGTTTTATTCACCTTTTTGAATTTGTTCACGAAGACTGACTTTTCGAATTTTACCGGTTGAGGTGATGGGAATCGTCTGCAAGGTGAATTTTTTGGGGACCTTAAATTTGGCAAGCCTTTCAGTACACCAGTTTCGTAACTCGTCTGGCGTCACGATTTGACCCGGGTGCGGTTCAACGAACGCATGCGGTACCTCACCCCAACGTTCGTCACTGACCGCAATAACAGCCGCCAATCGAATGCCGGGGTGCTGATAAAGAACATCCTCAACCTCGATGGACGGGATATTTTCACCGCCTGAGATGATTATATCTTTAGCCCGATCTTTGAGTTGCAAGTATCCGTCGGGATGCACCACGGCAAGATCGCCTGAATGGAACCATCCATTCTGAAATGCTTTCTGCGTAGCGTCTGGATTCCGAAAGTATCCTTTCATCACGATATTGCCACTGAACATCACCTCACCCAGACTTTCTCCATCATGGGGAACTGGTTCGAGTGTGGTTGGATCGAGCACAGCAAGACGTTCCAGTGCATGGTATCGAACGCCCTGTCGGGCAGTCCGTTCAACCCGCGATTCGACATCCAACACATCCCAATCGGGATTCCATTCGTTCACCACGGCAGGCCCATAAGTTTCGGTGAGACCGTATAAGTGGACTAAATGAAACCCTCTTTGTTGCATGGCTTTCAAAATAGGTGCGGGGGGCGGTGCGGCGGCTGTACAGAAGGTGACGGGATGTTGCCATTGTTGCGTCGGTGAAGGCGCAGTCTCAGTTAAGATCCGCATCACGGCCGGGGCTCCGCAAAGATGGGTGACGCGCTCGTTCTTGATGGCTTGGAAGATCGCTTGGGCACGCACCTGTCTCAAGCATACGTGCGCGCCTGCAATTAAAGACAAACTCCACGGGAAACCCCACCCGTTACAATGGAACATCGGAAGGGTCCATAAGTACACATCGAATTGACGCATTCCCAGTGTCAAGATATTGCCTTGAGCCAGTAGGTATGCACCGCGATGATGCGAAACTACACCCTTGGGGTTGCCGGTGGTCCCAGACGAATAGTTGAGCGAGATTGCATCCCACTCCGACTCGGGTGAATACCAGGGCGTATCCGGACGTCCAAGACCCAATAAGGCTTCATACTCACATTCTGATTCAGCATCCCTCTGGATTTCTGGATCACGATAGATCACCACTGCCGGCGGGTTGTCCAAAAGGCTCAAGGCAGCGGATGCAAGTTTCGAAAACTCAGAATCAACAAACAGTAACTTAGACAACGCATGCTCGAGTTGAAATGCAATCGCAGCCGCATCAAGGCGCGTATTAATTGAGTGAATGACCGCCCCGGTCATGGGGATTCCATAGTGACACTCAAGCATCGGTGGCGTATTGGCGAGGAGTACCGAAACGGTCTCGCCAGTGTTTATACCGAAGCGCGTTTGCAATGCATCGGATAGGCAGCACGCGCGCTGATAAAACTGCCGATATGTATAGCGCGTATCGCCGTGACAGATCGCTATCCGATCCGGATACAGTTGTGCGGATCGCTCGAGAAACCGAAGTGGTGTGAGTGGTTGATAGTTAGCTGCGTTGGCGTCGAGACCCTCGTTATACGGGTTCACGGCAAGCGCCTCATGACCGCCACTGCGGTGCGCGCTTCTCGAGAAAGGCGCTGATGCCCTCGCGCGCGTCATCGGCCAGTAAATTGGTGACCATAACCTCAGATGCATAGTGATAGGCTGCGTCAGCTTTCATTGTTTGCTGTTCATAAAACGCTTGTTTACCCACCGTAAGGGTATCCTTTGCTTTATTGGCAATTTTGCCAGCCACCTCGTCGACGGTCGTTGGTAAGTCGGATTCGGTAACACACCGGTTGATCAAACCGATGGCTTGCGCATCGGACGCAGAGACCATGTCGCCGACTAATAACATCTCCATCGCATGTTTGGTGGCGATATTCCGAGATAGTGCAACCATCGGTGTCGAACAAAACAAACCAATATGCACCCCAGGCGTACTGAAGCGAGCGATTTCAGATGCATACGCCAAATCACAGGACGCCACCAGTTGGCAGCCGGCTGCAGTTGCCACGCCATTTACCTGCGCAATGACCGGTTTGGGTGCATTGACGATGGCTAGCATGGTTTGCGCGCAGAGCGCCATCAATGATTTGAAGAATAAAACCCCGTGGTCGGGATCCTCTCGATGTGTATTAATTTCACGCAAGTCGTGACCGGCACAGAAGGCCGGGCCGTTCGCTTTGATGATGACCACCCGAACCGCCGGATCATTTGATACCGATTCTATGTTTTCGAGTAGTGTTTCAAGCATCAACTTCGAGAGCGCATTGCGGTTGGCTTCAGAGTTGAAAGTGAGGGTACACACACCATTATTGGCGTTGTCGCGAAGAATGAGGTCGTTCATGAGGAGGCCCTCTCGGGTTGTATGTCCACTGTCAGCGAATCTGACACTGAATTTGCAATGAAGCAGTACCGATGCGCTCGCTCATGCATTGTGACTAACATGTCTTCAGTGCACTCAAAACCGGCATCGAATGTTACGATTGGGGCCAGATCGATTCTCACAACGGCCATCTGTCCGGTGGAATTTTTTCCAAGATGTGCGGTTGCGTGATCAGAATATTGGCTAATGATCCATTTAGCTTTTTTCGCCAGGGCCAGGAATGTCATCATATGGCAGGAGGCCATCGCGGCAGCTAACGCCTGCTCAGGATTGGTTGCCGATTCACTGCCGCCC
>ERZ802830.2319-NODE-2319-length-17415-cov-8.45599_pt1 | contig 17415 bp, 17 predicted proteins | sample MGYA00345654_ERZ802830 | MGnify/ENA primary metagenome ERZ802830 (study PRJEB30503, sample SAMEA104212375) | marine metagenome | biome: Westerlies Biome; feature: [SRF] surface water layer (ENVO:00010504) within the epipelagic zone...; material: water...
ATCATTACCAGCGGCAGAACTTAAAAGCAATCCAACACGAACACCATCTGCTCCATAATCTTCAATTAACTTTAAGGCATCCGGAGAGTTCCCTAATGATTTAGACATTTTTCTTCTTTGTTTATCTCTAACCAACCCCGTTAAATAAACATTACTAAATGGTTTTTCATTTTTAAACTCGTAACCCGCGATAACCATTCGAGCTACCCAAAAGAATAAAATATCAGGACCTGTTACAAGGTCATTTGTAGGATAGTAATAATTAATTTCATCATTATCAGGATTTCTAATTCCATCGAATACACTAATTGGCCATAACCAAGAGGAAAACCAGGTGTCTAAGGCGTCTTTTTCTCTTGATAGATCAGATTTTTGGAGACTTAAATTTCCAGAAGCTTCTCTTGCAAGTAAAAGCGCAAGGTCTTCTGTTTCGGCAACAACAACATTTTCATTTTTGTCACCATAATAATAAGCTGGAATTTGTTGCCCCCATAAAAGTTGTCTAGAAATATTCCAGTCTCTTATATTTTCCATCCAATGGCGATAGGTATTGTTAAATCGCTTGGGGAATAATTTTACATCATCATCCTCTAATACGGCTTTAATAGCAGGTTTTACTAGATCTTTCATTTTAAGGAACCATTGATCAGAAAGTCTTGGCTCTATTACTGCTTTTGTCCTTTCTGATGTACCTACCTTATGGAGAATATCTTCTGTTTTGACGATTAATCCCAATTCTTTGAGTTCGTTAAAAATATCTTCTCTAGCCTTGGTTCTAATCTTACCTTTGTGATGTAAACCATAGCTATTCAGAGTCGCATCTTCATTAAAAATGTCAATTATTTGAAGACCATGACGATCGCCTATTGCTTTGTCATTAATATCGTGAGCTGGAGTAATTTTTAAACATCCTGTACCAAATTCTATATCCACATAATCATCTGCAATAATTGGAACTTTTCTTTCACAGATAGGAACTATAACTTCATTACCTATCAAATGTTTAAAACGTTCATCATCAGGATTTACACAAACTGCAGAATCTCCTAAAATAGTCTCTGGTCTTGTAGTTGCTATTGTTAAGAAATCATCAAAATCAACCAATCTATAATTGACATAATACAACTTATCCGTTCTTTCTATATGAATAACTTCTTCATCAGAAAGCGTTGTTTTTGCTTCAGGGTCCCAATTTACCATTCTGTGACCTTTGTAGATAAGTCCCTTGTTATATAAGTCAACAAAAACTTTAATCACAGCCTCATTCATATCTTCATCCATAGTGAATTTTGTACGATCCCAATCGCACGAACATCCTAACTTTTTAAGCTGGTCTAAAATAACTCCACCGTATTCATTAGTCCATTCCCAAGCGTGTTCTAAAAATGCTTCTCTTGAAAGAGAATTTTTATCTATCCCTTGAGCATTCAACTTAGCAACAACTTTTGCTTCTGTAGCAATTGATGCATGATCAGTCCCTGGCACCCAACAAGCATTCTTACCCTCTAATCTGGCCTTTCTTATCAAAACATCTTGAATAGTATTGTTAAGCATATGTCCCATATGAAGTACCCCAGTAACATTTGGTGGAGGAATTACAATGGTATATGGCTCTCTTTGATCTGGAGTAGAATGAAAATAATTATGCTTCATCCAATAAGAATACCATTTAGATTCAACCTCAGAAGCAACATATTTAGCTGGAATTTCCATCAACTGATAATTTAAAATTATGAGCTGACAAAAATACTTATATATTTAATTTTAAACTAAAGTATAACCAAGTTTTAATACTAAGGTTTAGATCTATTGACTTAAATACATGACCATTTAATTTTGCATTAAATGATAAAGTACTTACTTTTGAATGTTACCAAAATACTTAAAATATGAAAAAAACAATTTTTATGTTATTCCTACTTGTGTCTGGATTAATTTCACACGCTCAAGACAAAGGAGCCAAAATTGAATTTAAAGCCTACACCATTGACTACGGGACTATAAACAAAGGTGCTGATGGTATAAGAACTTTTGAATTCACGAATACAGGAGATGAACCCTTAATTGTTTCCAATGTCAAATCATCTTGTGGATGTACTATTCCTAAAAAACCAAAAAAACCAATTTTACCAGGTGAAAATGGTGAGATTGAAGTTAAATATGATACTAACAGAGTAAATCCTATTAGAAAAACCATCACAGTGACTTCAAATGCAGTTAATGCCCCTACTGTAGCTCTAAAAATTACTGGTAAGGTTATTGACCCCGATAAAGAAAGTGTTCTAGATAAAAAACAGAAAAGCATTATTGAACAATAAAAAAAGCCTCTTTAAGAGGCTTTTTTTATTGGATCTTTTAACTTAAACTTAAAATAATAAATCTTAGCCTGTCTGTCTACAACAATACTAATTTTCTTTTTACCTTCTGCATAAAAAAACTGATTAACATTAATAAAGAATAGTTTTATTGACTCCTATATCAAGAAGAAGAGTTAATTCGTATCCATTTAGTTTTACAGGAATTAAAACAAGGTTATTAATAATTTTAACCTTAATTTTTTTTTTGATTTGCATTAACCATCGTAGGGGTTAACAAAACAATAACGTAAATTGCAATGTATTTAACTTTGTGAATATAGTTCATGAGATTGGAGTTAATCATCAATTTAAAAAACAAATTAATCAATAAGCTCATTCACAAATTTTTTTAGAAAAACTTTAAGATTTTTAAGAAATTTGCAGAAAATTTAATTTTATATGCCTAAGATTTCAACCAAAGGGCAATTAATGCCTGAATCCCCAATTAGAAAATTAGTACCCTATTCTGAGGAGGCTATAAAAAAAGGGAAAAAAGTATACCACTTAAACATAGGTCAACCTGACATTAGAACACCAGAAGTTGCTCTAGAAGCTATCAAAAAAGCTGATATAAGTACTTTAGCATATAGTAGATCTGAGGGTTCAGAAAATTACAGATACAAAATTTCAAATTATTATAAGACACATAATATTGATGTAAATCAAGATGATATTATTGTAACTACAGGAGGAAGCGAAGCATTATTGTTTGCTTTTGGAAGTATTATGGATAACGATGACGAAATTATTATCCCAGAACCTTTTTATGCGAATTACAACGGCTTCTCCACTGCATCTAACGTAAATATTGTTCCCGTAATTTCAAAGATTGATGATAATTTTGCACTACCCCCCATTGAAAATTTTGAAGAATTAATTACTGAAAAAACCAAAGCCATTTTAATTTGTAATCCAGGTAATCCTACTGGATATTTGTACTCCAAAGAAGAAATCCAAAAGCTTGCTGCATTAGTAAAAAAACATGACTTATTTCTTATTGCAGATGAAGTCTATAGAGAGTTTGTTTATGATGGTAATACTTTTAATTCAATTTTAAGCGAAGCAAACATATCAGATAACGCCATAGTTATTGACTCTGTTTCAAAACGATATTCTATGTGTGGCGCACGAATAGGATATTTAGTTTCTAGAAATAAAAACTTTATTCAAACAGCCTTGAAGTTTGCCCAAGCTAGACTTAGTCCTCCAACCTTAGCTCAAATTGCAGGGGAAGCAGCATTGGAAACACCTGATTCCTATTTCAATGAAGTTATAACAGCCTACAGTGAGCGAAGAAACCTTTTGGTTAAAGAATTAAGCACAATTAAAGACGTTAAAATTGGAGTGCCACAAGGGGCTTTTTACTGTATTGTTCAACTACCCATTAAGAATGCTGATCATTTTGCTCAATGGCTTTTAGAATATTTTGATGTAGATAAAGAAACGGTAATGATTGCTCCAGCAGCAGGGTTTTACTCAACAAAAGGCATGGGAAATAATCAAGTCAGAATTGCTTATGTATTGGAAAAAAATAGTTTAATAAAAGCAGTTAATATTTTAAAACTAGGCTTGGAAAAATACCTCCTTGAATGCAACTAAATAAAAATATTTCTTTAAAAAAGTATAACACATTTGGAATTGATGTGCGAGCGAAATATTTCTATTCCGTCAAAACTATTAAACAGTTAAATACTTTACTTAAATCATTAATTAATAAACCTAAGTTCATTTTAGGTGGTGGTAGTAATTTACTTTTAACAAAAAATATTAATGCCCACGTAATCTATGTTAATACCAAAGGCATTAAAGTTACCTCAGAAAATAAAACTCATGTAAACGTTAGTTGTGCTGCTGGTGAAGAATGGCATGATTTTGTTTTATGGACCCTTGAAAAAGGTTATGGAGGCATTGAAAACCTCTCGCTAATCCCAGGAAAAACTGGTACAGCACCAATCCAAAATATTGGAGCATATGGTATAGAACTAAAAGATATTTTTGTATCATGTGAGGCTGTTGAAAGAGAAACCCTCAAGACAAAAACATTTACAAAAGAAGATTGTAATTTTGGATATAGAGATTCTGTTTTTAAAAATGATTATAAAGATAAATACGTGATTACTAGTGTAACTTTAAAACTAACAAAGTCAAACCACACTTTGAATTATTCTTATGGTGCAATAAAACAAACCCTTGAAAACAGACAAGTATTCACACCAACTATTAATGACATTTCTGATGCTGTAATCAAAATTAGAGAAGACAAACTTCCAAATCCTTCTGATATTGGTAATAGTGGAAGTTTCTTTAAAAACCCAATAATAAGTTTAGATCACTTTAAAAAATTAAAATCTGAATTTTCAGATATACCAAGTTATCCAATAAATGATAATGACGTAAAAGTTCCAGCGGGTTGGCTCATTGAAAAAGCAGGTTTCAAAGGCTTAAGATTAGAAAATTATGGTGTTCATAATAAACAAGCTCTTGTTTTAGTTAATTTCGGAGGTGCTTCCGGACAACAGATTAGTGACTTATCTAAATCTATTCAGGAGGTTATTAAAAAAATTTTTAAAATCGACTTAATTGCAGAAGTAAATATTATTTAATTTGAATAAAATCAATCAAATTGGCATTTGAACTAGACAAACATATCGCCTCATTACTTGCAAATAGAGATTCTAAAGCAATAAATCTTTTGTATGAAAACTACTCAAACAGTCTATTTGGTGTAATAAAATCAATCATTGACAATGATAAAATTGCAGAAGATGCTCTGCAAGAGACATTTATTAAAGTTTGGAAAAATGCAGAAAAATTCGACTCAAATAAAGCTAAACTATATACTTGGCTTCACAGAATTGCAAAAAATACAGCCATTGATAAGGTAAGAAGTTTTAAAAACAAACAACAAAAGGAAGTCCAAAAAGAACAATTTGTCGTAGATAATATATCCTCATATCGTATCAACCAAGATACCATTGACCTAAGGCAACATATTGAAAGACTGGATCCTAAATATAAAATTGTGCTTGAAGCACTTTATTTTGAAGGTATGACACAGCAAGATGCTAGTGATGAATTAAATATCCCTCTTGGTACAATAAAATCTAGATTGAAGATTGCATTAAGAGAATTAAAAAAAATTTATGAAGTGTAACACTGTCAATGATGGATAAAAAATTACAATCCTTTTTAAGCTCCGGAGCCATAGACCGGTACATCGCCGGAATTGCAAATCACACAGAAAAAGCTGAGGCTGAATACTTTATTGAAAACTTCACAGAGGCCAAAGAATTATATTTAAAACTTCAAACACAACTTGAAATAAATGATGCTTTAAAAGCCGAGGAAGCGCCATCTCATTTATTGAGTAAAATCATCGATGAAATAGAACCATCTTATCCAAAAAATCAAAATCAGTTTTTTGTAAATCGTTTTAACTGGTATCCTATTGCAGCAACAATATCCACGGTTTGTTTAGCAATAACATCATTTATTTTATTTAACAAAAATCAAAATTTAAATTCAGAAAATCAGATTATTGCTGAAGAAGTCTTTGATTTAAGAGATGATCTTAACACCAATAATGAACGATTAAATAACGTTTTAAATCAATTTTCTAGACTTAATAATCACAATACTGAAAAATACATTGTAGAAGGCAATCATAAAGGTGAACAATTTAAATCAGTTGCTTACATAAACCCCGTTGAAAAACTATCAATTATTGATGTAGTTGAATTACCAAAGTTAGAAGAAGATGAATCTTTTCAGATGTGGGCGCATTCCCATAATAAAACATTTAATCTGGGAGCGTTAAATGATTCTTTAAACAACCTCAAGCACCTTCCGTTTGTAGATGGTGCTGTGTCATACTCAATAACTGTAGAATCCAAAAAGTCATCAAATCAAATTAAATCAAACAAAAAAGTCGCAGAATTTAAACTTGTTAGTAAATAATTAAGGGAGTTTATATATTTGTAAAAATAAATTATGAAATTATTTTTTATAACGTTAGTTCTCTTAGCACTTGGCATAGCTGGAATTGCAATTAAAATTTGGGCAAAAAAAGACGGTAAATTTGCTGGTACTTGCGCTAGTCAAAATCCTATGCTCAATAAAGAAGGTGAAGCCTGTGGACTTTGTGGTAAAATGCCTTCAGAATACAAAGATTGTAGCGATTCTAACGCACAATAATGACTGAAGCTATTCATCTGGTATTATATTGCTTCATAACCTGCATAGTAATTAACTTTCTTTATTATATTATTTTCTTTCAGAGGTTAATTACTTTTAAAAACTCAACTATTATAAAATACCCTCCAAAGGTTCCAGTTTCTGTAATTATTTGTGCTAAAAACGAGGCTGAAAATCTGAAAAATCTAATTCCTGAATTAGCAAATCAAAATTACCCCAGTTATGAAATAATTGTTGTAAATGATAATTCTACAGATAAAACAAAGGAGGTTGTAGAGGAATTTCAATTAATCTACTCCAATTTAAAACTAGTAATTGTAAGGCAGGTTGAGGCATTTTGGGGGAATAAAAAATATGCCTTAACACTGGGAATAAAATCAGCTTTACATGAGCACCTTTTGTTCACTGATGCTGATTGCATACCTATTAATAACAACTGGATTTCTGAAATGAGTTCAAAGTTTGATGATCAAAAATCAATAGTTTTGGGATATTCTGGGTATTACAAAATAAAACATTCAATAATCAATAAAATTATTCGTTTTGAGACACTTTTAACTGCTTCTCAATATTTATCCTATGCTTCTTATAAAACACCATACATGGGGGTTGGTAGAAATTTAGCTTATAAAAAATCTTTATTTTTTAAAGCTAATGGCTTTCATAACCATATAAAAATAAAATCCGGAGATGACGACTTATTTGTTAATCAAAATAGCAACTCTTGGAACACAACTATCAATATTAATCCTGAAAGTTTCACGTTATCAATTCCAAAAGATTCTTTTAAAAGTTGGTTTAGACAAAAAAGAAGACATATAAGCACCTCGAAATATTACCAAAGTAAACACAAATTATTACTCGGATTATTCTTCTTATCACAATTAGGTATTTGGATGTTTATATTTATTTTAATGTTTAGTCAATATTCATTGCTAGCTTCAATATTTATGTTAATAAAACTAATTTACACCTACATAATATTGGGATTTATTTCAAAAAAATTAAATGAAAAAGATCTTATTCCTTTTTTCATATTGCTTGAACCACTTTTAATTCTCAGTCAATTAATTATATTTACCACTAATACAATATCAAAACCTACGCATTGGAATTAACAGATGCTATAAATAAAGCTAAATTAAATGAAGATAAAGCATTTAATTTTTTGTATAATCATTTTTGGGAAAGGGTATTTAGATTTCATTATGACCGTTTTAAAAATGAAGATGAGGCTGAAGATATAGCTATTAGAGCTTTTGCCAAAGCTTTTGAAAAAATACAAACCTATGATGACACAAAAAGCAGTTTTTTAACATGGGTTATAAACATTTCGAAAAATGCTCAAATTGATTTGTACAGAAAGAGAGAGAAGAATAAAAAACAACTTCAGGATGCCTTTTCCTCTGAGATTTTTCAAGTTCCAGATAACGATCCTACTCCTGAAGACAACCTAATTAGACAACAAAACCTTTCTAACTTACTGGCTGATATTAAAAAACTAAAACCTCAGTATCAAAAAATAATTCACTTAAGATATTTTGAGGAACACAGTATTTTAGAAATATCAGAATCATTAAATGAGCCTGTCAACAATATCAAAGTCAAACTCTTTAGAGCTAGAAAAACACTAGCTGAAATAATAAATTCGCATTGATCTTTAGTCAATTAAAAAAACTTGGCCCAGGACTTTTGTTTGCAGGAGCTGCAATTGGAGTCTCACATTTAGTTCAATCTACTAAAGCAGGAGCTGATTATGGACTAGGTCTTGTATGGGCCCTGTTATTAGTAAATATTTTTAAATATCCGTTTTTTAAATATGGAACGTTATATGCTATAGCCACAAAAGAAAACCTTTTAGATGGTTACAATAAACTTGGCAAACCTTTTCTTGTTATATATTTTACAGTAAACTTAATGACCATGTTTACAATACAAGCAGCAGTAACTATCGTAACGGCTGGTCTTGCTTCCTCACTTTTTGGAATTAACCTAAACATTCAAACATGGACACTAATTATTCTTTTAACAAGTGGTTCAATTTTAACTATAGGAAAGTTTAAACTTCTTGACAATATGATGAAATGTATCATAATTGTTTTAACACTCAGTACTGTTAGCGCTGTAATCCTTTCTGGTTTATCTCCTCATACTTCTCTTTCTCTTAAACCAGTTATACCAAATAATACTATTGGTATTGCATTTTTAATTGCTTTTTTTGGGTGGATGCCTGCTCCACTTGATATTTCTGTTTGGCAATCTATCTGGACTAATGAAAAAAGAAAATCATCACATTCCTTTGACACCAAGTCATCTATAATGGATTTTAAAATTGGATATTTTTTTACTGTAATCTTAGGTTTATGTTTTATGGCACTTGGTGCTTTTGTTGCCTATGATTCTTCAAACAATTTAAATGGAAGCGCGCTAGAATTTTCAAATAAACTAATTAATTTATATGCTCAAAGTCTAGGAGATTGGTCGTATTATCTTATTGCTATTGCCGCCTTCACAACAATGTTTAGTACTACACTAACAACATTAGATGCTTCACCAAGAGTAATGAGTCACTGTCTTGATTTATTTGGAAAGAAAAATTTTCTCTCTAAATATAAAACTTGGTTAATATTTTTAATTGTTGGTACATTGATAATTTTTTATGGTTTTCTTTCAGAAATGGGATCGCTTATTAAAATTGCTACAATCTTTTCATTTCTTACAGCCCCTTTATATGCCATTTTAAATTATTTACTAATTTCTAGCAGGCATACACCTAAAAAATTCCATCCCAAAAAAAGAGATCATATCTTAAGTATTTCTGGCATCATCTTCTTGATTGGTTTTAGTATATGGTATATTTTATCTCTATAGATGTTTTCTGATTTAGTTTGTATCTTTGCTAACTTAAAAATATGCAATGATTGAGAACAATTCTGTAAAGCAAATTAACAAAAAACCCAAATGGCTCAGAGTAAAGTTACCAACTGGTAAAAAATATACTGAACTTAGAGGGTTGGTTGATAAATACAATTTGAATACAATTTGTACTTCAGGAAGTTGCCCTAATATGGGTGAATGTTGGGGAGAAGGTACAGCTACTTTTATGATTTTAGGAAATATATGCACAAGATCATGTGGTTTTTGTGGTGTAAAAACAGGACGCCCAGAAACCGTAGATTGGGATGAACCTGAAAAAGTTGCAAGATCTATAAAAATAATGAACATTAAGCATGCTGTGCTTACTAGTGTTGATAGGGATGATCTCAAAGATATGGGAAGTATTCTTTGGGCCGAAACTGTAAACGCTGTTCGAAGAATGAATCCTCAAACCACACTAGAAACTCTAATACCAGACTTTCAAGGCATTGAAAAACACATTGATCGTATTATTGAAGTTGCCCCAGAAGTAGTATCTCACAATATTGAAACTGTTAAACGTCTGACTAGGGAAGTTAGGATTCAAGCTAAATACGAGCGAAGTATGGAAGTTCTCAATTACCTTAAAAATAATGGGCAACGCAGAACAAAATCCGGAATAATGTTAGGACTTGGTGAAAGCAGAGAAGAAGTTATCGAAACCCTAGAGGATTTAAGAAAAAATCAAGTAGATGTTGTTACTATTGGACAATACTTACAACCTAGCAAGAAACACCTTCCAGTTAAAGACTTTATAACCCCTGAGCAATTTAAAGAATATGAGGGAATTGGACTAGAATTAGGTTTCAGACATGTTGAAAGTAGTGCATTAGTGAGGTCTTCCTATAAAGCCCAAAAACATATTAATTAATGACTCGTATTGGTATTAACGGGTTTGGAAGAATAGGAAGGCGTTTAACCAGACTACTCTCCGAAAGAACTGATATTAAGGTCGTGGCTATAAACGACCTCTCAGACGCTAAAACTTTAAGTCACCTTTTAAAATACGACAGTGTACACGGAGTATATAATAAAGAAATTGGCTATGATTCTGAACATATAATAATAGGGAAACAAAAAATACCACTTACAAATAATGTTCACCCAAAAGAAACTAACTGGTATAAATATAATGTTGATATTGTTATTGAATGTTCTGGTAAATTCAAGACAAAAAAAGTACTCAACCACCATTTAAAAAATGGTGCTAAAAAAGTTATACTATCAGCGCCATCCTCAAATTATGATGAAATCAAAACCATTGTTATTGGTGTTAATGACCACCTTCTTGATGGTTCAGAAACTATTATTTCTAATGCGTCCTGTACAACTAATAATGCAGCTCCCATGATAGCCATCATGGATAAGTATTTTACAATAAAGCAAGCATATATTACAACGGTTCATTCTTATACAACAGATCAAAGCCTTCATGATGTTCCACATACAGACCTCAGAAGAGCAAGAGCTGCAAGTCAATCAATAGTACCAACTACAACAGGTGCTGCTAAAGCTTTAACAAATATTTTCCCTAGACTAAAATCAGTAATTGGTGGTTGTGGCATCAGGGTTCCTGTAATAAACGGTTCATTAACAGATATCACTTTGAACATCGATGAACTTACCTCTATTCAAGAAATCAATTCTATTTTCAAGAAAGAGGCTGATATAAATTTCAATAAAATTATACAATACACCGATGAACCTATTGTTTCTGTTGATATAATAGGAAACTCATTTTCTTGTGTTTTTGATTCAGAGTTAACATCTGTAATAGGGAATATGGTTAAAATTGTTGGATGGTATGATAATGAAACAGGCTACACAAATAGATTGATTGACTTGACAAATCTCTCTGTAAAAAAGAGGTCTTAAAATTCTTTGATGAATTTTAAAATTAGTTCTTCAAATTTAACAGAATTATAAATCTTAGTTTTTATGGGTAGATAAAACAATCTAAGGTGATTTACCCTGCCTCGCATTCTTACATAATCTTTTTCAGTAGTTATTATAAATGAATCTAAGTTTTCTAATTGACTTATCTCAGATGCTGAAAAATCGTGATGATCTTCAAATTCAATTTCATCATAAATAATTCCTTTTCTATTCAGAAAATCTTTTAGAGGTTTAGAATTAGCTATGCCTGTAACCAAATTCACTTTTTTTCCTTGTAAGCTATCTAAGGTTATTGATTCTTTGAGACTAAACAACGCTTCTGAATAAATTATTTCACTAAAAAATACAGGCTTATTATAATGTTCTAGTCGCTTCCTAACAGCTTCCTTAACTTTTTCAGAGGTATTATTAGGCGTTTTAGAAACAATAATGACATCTGCTCTATTAACACCTGATTTCATCTCTCTTAAATTGCCAGTTGGTAATAAAAAGTCATCAATAAACAAATCATCAAATGAAGTTAATAGAATATAAAACCCTGCTTTTACTGTCCTATGTTGGAAGGCATCATCTAACAAAACAACATCAATATTGTTGTTTTTTTCTTTCAATAAATTAACACCCCGTACCCTATTAGCATCCACGGCAAAATCAACCTTTTTAAATTTAAGATACATTTGATAAGGTTCATCCCCCAAATCCATAAAAGTTGAATTTGAATTAGCCAAAATAAACCCCTTTGTTTTTCTTTTATAACCTCTACTCAAAACAGCTACATTATAACTATCCTTCAATAAATCTATAATATATTCAGTCATTGGGGTCTTACCCGTTCCTCCTGTGCTTAAATTTCCTATGGCCACAATAGGGAAAGAAAAAGAAGTAGATTTTAAGTAGTTTTTATCATACATTGTATTTCTTAACCATGTCACAAAAGCGTAAATGGGAGTGAATGGAAAAAGAAATAACCTAATTAACTTCATGCAATCGCAATGTATAATATTTATATTTGAAACAAATATAGAGTACTTATGTTAATCAAAGATGTAATTTTTCAATTAGAGCAACTAGCACCTTCATTTTATGCTGAAGATTTTGACAACACAGGTTTATTAGTTGGGAATAAAAATAACGCTCTTAATGGTATTTTAGTTACACTTGATACTTTAGAGAATGTTGTTGATGAAGCTATTGACAATAAATGTAATTTAATAGTAAGTTTTCATCCTATAATTTTTAAAGGTTTAAAAAAAATAAATGGGAGTAATTATGTGGAAAGGACTATTTTAAAAGCTATCAAAAATGATATTGCTATATATGCCATTCATACTGCACTAGATAATGCTATCATTGGAGTTAATGATATTATATGTAAAAAAATTGGTCTTATTAATACTAAAATTTTAATTCCAAAATCTAACACCCTCAAAAAGCTAATAACATACGCACCTATAAATGCTGCTGAATTAATCAAAAATAAACTCTTTGAAGTTGGAGCAGGCAAACTAGGCAACTATGATGAATGCAGTTTTAGTTCCAAAGGTATGGGTACTTTCAAAGGAAATAACCAGTCAACTCCTTATGTTGGTATAAAAAATAAACAACACCAGGAAAATGAACTGATGATCTCCTTGACTTTTGAAAGTCATCTTGAACATCTAATCATAGAAACACTTCTTAAAAACCACCCTTATGAAGAAGTTGCATACGAGGTATTGATATTATCCAATAAAAACCCTTATTGTGGTATGGGAATGATTGGTGAATTTAAAGAAGCGTTAAAGCCCGAAGAAGCCCTAAGTCATGTAAAAAAAATTATGAATACTAATACTATTAAGCATTCTAAAATCTGTAAAGATTACATTAAAAAGGTAGTTGTTCTTGGAGGTTCAGGAAGCTTTGCTATTAGTGCAGCTAAGAATAAAGGCGCTGATTTATTTATTACATCAGATTTAAAATACCACGACTTCTTTCAAGCTGAAAATTCTATAATTTTAGCCGATATTGGACATTACGAAAGTGAACAGTACACAAAATTGTTTTTAACAGAGTATCTCTCAAAAAAATTCCCTAGTTTTGCAATCGTTTTATCAACAACGAATACAAATCCTGTAAAGTATTTTTAATTATGGCAAAAAAAGTTGAAGTTTCTGTTGAAGATAGATTAAGAGCATTATATGACTTACAATTAATCGATTCTAGAATTGACGAAATCAGAAATTTAAGAGGCGAATTACCTCTTGAGGTTCAAGATTTAGAAGATGATGTTGAAGGACTTAATACAAGACTTGAAAAACTTTCAAATAATTTAGAAGTTCTTGATAATGAGATAACCTCAAAAAAGAATTTAATTGAAGAATCTAAAGCCTTCATAAAAAAATATACTGAGCAACAAAAAAATGTTAGAAATAACAGAGAATACAATTCACTTTCTAAAGAAATTGAATATCAAGGGTTAGAGATTGAATTGGCAGAAAAGCATATTAATGAATTTAAGGCTCAGATAGAACAGAAAAAAGAAATAATTGAAGCTACTTCATCTAAATTATCTGATAAACAAACTCATTTAGATCACAAGAAGAGTGAATTAAATGATATTTTATCCGAAACTGAAAAAGAGGAGACTGCTTTACTCAAGAAATCGGAAGAATTTCAAAAATTAATTGAGGAACGTCTTGTCAATGCTTATATGAGAATAAGAGGCAATGTTAAAAACGGTCTTGCGGTAGTTGCAATTGAAAGAGGCGCTTCTGGTGGATCCTTCTTTACGATCCCACCTCAGGTACAAGTTGAAATTGCTTCCAGAAAAAAAGTTATTACAGACGAACACAGTGGAAGAATTTTAGTTGATGCTGAGCTAGCTCAAGAAGAAAAAGATAAAATGGATAAAATATTTTCCAAACTATAAACAAAACATAAAACAAGCCCTCTATATGGAGGGCTTTTTTTATGTTTTGTTTTAATGTAATATCTTTAAAGTAAAAATGAAAATCCTAGCCATCCTCTTTGTAACTGTAAGCAGTTTAATTATTAGTTTTACTAATACAAATACAATTGAAGTCAATATAACGCACGAACAAAATCAAATTAAAAAAGCCTATTTTGCGAGCGGTTGCTTTTGGTGTGTTGAAGCTATCTATGAACGGACCAAAGGCGTGATTAATGTTACCAGTGGCTACGCTGGTGGTCATACAAAAAATCCAACATACGAATCAAGCAACACTGGAAGAACTGGTCATGCAGAATCTGTTGAAGTCACTTATAATGCTGATGAAATTTCTTTTGCTACTTTAGTTGATATTTATTATGCAACCCAAAATCCTTTCCAATTTAATGGACAAGGCCCTGATAAAGGTTCTCAATACAGATCAATAATATTCTACAATTCTAAAGAAGAGAAAAACATAGCCTGGAATAAAAAAAAAGCATTAGAAATTTCATCTAAACAAAAGGTCGCTTCAGAAATTAAATTATTTGAAAAATTTTGGCCTGCCGAAAACTATCATCAGGATTATGAAAAAAATCACCCCAATCATCCTTACATTAAAAATGTTTCAAAACCAAGGATATATAAATTCACTTCAAGATTTCCTGATCTCGTAAAATAAAACTATCATGAGTTATCGCTTTTTTTTTATGAGAAAACGATATAGATGTTTAATATATTTACCTAATTTAAGCTTCTAATTTTTAAATTTTAACATCATTATAGATTTGTCTATTTTTAAAAATACTATTGCTTTTGCAAAAGAAATGGATGCAAAAGATCCTCTAAAAGAATTCAGGGATCTGTTTCACTTGCCGACTGGTCAAAGCAAAGACCCCCTTTTATATTTTTGTGGCAACTCCCTGGGACTGCAGCCTAAACAAACTAAAAATTATATTAAGCAGGAACTTGATGATTGGGCACAACTAGGCGTTGAGGGTCATACAATGGCAACGAATCCGTGGTTAAATTATCATGAAATACTAGCCCAGCCTATGGCCAAAATTGTAGGTGCAAAGCCTTCAGAAGTTGTTGTAATGAATACATTAACAGCAAATCTTCATTTCATGATGGTTTCATTTTATAAACCAACTTCTAAACGTCATAAAATTCTTATTGAAAGTGATGCTTTCCCGTCAGATAAATATGCCGTAGAATCTCAACTTAAACATCACGGATACGACCCAAAAGACGATTTAATTTTATGGAAACCGAAAAAAAATAAAGAATGCCTTGACCTAGATGATCTTAACCACATTCTAGAAAAACAAGGTGACGAAATTGCTTTATTATTAATTGGTGGAGTCAATTATTACACCGGACAGTTCTTGGACCTCAAACAAATTACAAACTTAGGTCATAAATACGGTTGTTTGGTTGGATTTGATTGTGCTCATGGGGCTGGCAATGTTGCTCTAAATTTACATGACTCAGGAGCAGATTTCGCTACTTGGTGTTCTTATAAGTATCTTAATTCCGGACCTGGAAGCCTAAGTGGTTGTTTTGTCCATGAACGCCATGGTAACAACCCTAATTTAAATAGATTTTCTGGTTGGTGGAATCACGATAAAGCTTCTCGATTTAATATGAGACAAGAATTTAAAGTTTTAGAAGGAGCGGAAGGCTGGCAACTATCAAACCCACCCATATTATCCATGGCTGCTATTAAAGCTTCCTTGGATATTTTTGAAAGCGCTAGTATGAATAAACTAATTGAAAAATCAAAACTATTAACAGCATACTTAGAATACCTTCTTAAAGATTTAGATAACAAATCCATAAGAATAATAACACCAACTAACCCTAAAGAAAGAGGATGTCAATTATCAATCCAGGTAATTAATGCCGATAAGAAACTTCATAATGCTCTAACAGATCAAGGAATTATTACAGATTGGCGAGAACCTGATGTTATAAGATGTGCACCAGTCCCTTTATATAATTCTTTCGAAGATGTTTTTAAAATGGTCGAACAATTAAATGAAATTTTAACTGATTATGACATCTAAAAATAAAGACGTAATTATTATTGGCGCAGGACTTTGCGGTTCATTATTAGCTTTAAGGCTAGCACAAAGGGGTTGTAAAGTTAGAGTTTATGAAAAACGCTCTGACCCCAGAACTTCAGAATTATACTCTGGACGATCAATAAATTTAGCATTCTCTAACCGAGGTAATAAGGCCATGAAACTTGTTGGATTAGAAAATAAAGTGATCCCACTTTGTATCCCAATGAAAGGGCGTTTAATTCATGACAAATTAGGAAATACCATCCAATCCAATTACAGTGGTAATACCAATGAATTTATTAATTCAATTTCAAGAAAAGACCTTAATATACTTTTAATTAATGAAGCTGAAAATCATCCAGACGTATCTTTTCATTTCAATATTTCGTGCACAACAGTAGATTTTGAATCAAAAATCGTTCATCTTAAAGACAGCTCTAAAGTATATACTGTAAATGCCAGTGTAATATTTGCTGCAGATGGCGCAGGTTCTATTCTTAGAAAAAGCTACGAAGCGTGCAATACATTTAATTTTAAATGTACTCAAGAGTTTTTAAGTCATGGCTACAAAGAGCTTTCCATATTAGCTACTAAATCAGGAACATATAAAATAAGTAAAGATGTATTGCACATATGGCCCCGTAAAGACTTTATGCTTATTGCATTACCTAACCTTGATGGGAGTTTTACAGTGACGCTATTCTTAAGTCATGATAATGGCGTTAACAATTTTACCCTTTTAAAAAATGAAAAGTCCGTTTTAGATTTTTTTAAAAATGAATTTCCAGATACATTAGAAATTATGCCAAATCTAGCACATGATTTTTTTGAAAATCCAACTTCTAATTTAGGAACTATAAAATGTGAACCCTGGAATTATAAAGGTAATTCACTGTTAATTGGAGATGCTGCTCATGCTATTGTTCCTTTCTATGGTCAAGGAATGAATGCATCATTTGAAGACGTCGTAGAATTAGATAAAATTATAGATCAATTTGATTTTAATTGGGAACTTATTTTTGAAAAGTTTAATGAAACAAGAAAAAAAGACACTGAT